>Ga0315298_1000174_pt1 | contig 129782 bp, 91 predicted proteins | sample WHS_1_MG_FD_203077 | JGI IMG/M metagenome (GOLD analysis project Ga0315298, IMG submission 203077) | Extremophilic microbial mat communities from Washburn Hot Springs, YNP, Wyoming, USA - WHS_1_MG | ecosystem: Environmental > Aquatic > Thermal springs > Hot (42-90C) | place: USA: Wyoming...
GGCCGATGACACGGGCGATGCCGTAGCCGTGGGTATCCAGCGGCCCGGCTACCTTTACCGGAATGACCTCATCCCCGCGCAGAAGAACCAGCGGCATGTCATCCGCAGGATAGTCGCGAATAAGCAGAGAGCCCTGTGTGCCTACGATTCGCCGCTCCTCAGTCCACCGGTCGCCCGTGGCACAATACGTCACCACGATGGAGCCGAGCGCCGGGCCAGGGAACTCCAAGGCGGCAACCGTCGTATCGTCCGCCTTGTTCGGCGGCTCAACGAGGAGGCGCTTGGCTGCTGCCGTCACGGCCACGGCTGGGCCGAAGAAATGTTGAAGCATGTAAACTGCGTGATTGCCGGTGTCGAAGAAAACACCCCCACCAGCCTTTTCCCAGTCGCCCTTCCAAGAAGCTGGGTCGTTCATCCAATCAAAGGCGTTACCGTAAACGTTGACAACACCCAGGAAAGGCCTGCCGATGGCGCCGTCTTCGATGAGTTGCTTGGCTTTTATGTGAGCCGGAAACATTCGCTGGCATAGAGCAACGAAAACCCGCCGCCCGGCCACCGAGGCCGCGGCGAGGATTTCATCACACTCGGCGACGTTCATCGCCATCGGCTTCTCCAAAATGACGTGCTTGCCGGCACGCAGCGCAGCTACGGCCTGCTCCTTGTGAAGATAGTGGGGGGTGCAGATGTCTATGACGTCCACCCGCGGGTCGTCGAGCAAGGGGTCGAGCGCATCATAGACCGCCCTTATGATTCCGAATTCTCGCACGGCCGCCTCTCTGGCTTCAGGCGATGGATCAACTCCCTTTACTTGGTTTACCAGCCCGCTTTCGATATACCCTGAAAGGTGCCGGTAAGAAATCGAGCCTAGGCCGACAAGTCCAACGGTCAGCATCGCTGGCCCTCCTATCGAAACGCCCCGTCCTACGGTTTGTCCGGAAACGGCTGGGGCCGGAGCGTTACGCCCCGGCCCCTCTTTCCACACAGCAGGGACAGTCCCTACTTCGCTTTCAGCCTAAGCGTGGGCAGCCTCGGCAGCGGCCTCTGCTGCCCTTCAGCCGGCTACCCGCCTCCGGCCGGCGGCTGCTCACCACCGGCGGGCGGCTTCTCACCGCCTGCGGGCGGGCCACCAGCCGGCGGCTGCTCACCACCAGCGGGCGGGCCACCAGCCGGCGGGCCGCCAGGCCCAGGAGGCCCAGGAGGCCCACCAGCCCCAGGAGGCCCACCGGGTCCGGGAGCTCCAGGAGGCCCGCCGGGTCCGCCAGGCCCAGGCGGCTTCATGCCAGGGCCCATGCCCGGTCCGCCCATCGGCTCCATGCCGGGACCCATCGGGCCACCAGGCGCCGGCGCAGGCTTCTTGCCCAGCGTCAGCTTGTAAATCACAAACAGCACCACAATCAGTACGACGATCGCTATCACGATCGCCGCGGGCGAAGCTTGCTTCTGCACCGTCTTCCCTCCCTTCTGTTAGGGTGTGCGGGAGTAGGCCGACACGCCCACTGCCTCCCGCTAGTCCGACGCAGCAATGCTACGCCTTTCCCCCTACCGGGGGCATTGTCACTATAATTGTAGCGAGAACGGGCAAGGAATGCAAGATGGTCAAGCATGATTTTTGCCGCCTTAGGCGCCCGGCCACTGGAGTGCGGACCACCCAGGAGCAACGGCCAGCTCCGTTTTCATCACTGGCCGGCCTTCTTCGCGAAATTCACTCGCAGGTTGGTCAGTGCCAGCTCGGTGGCCCGCCGCTCCTGCTCGTCAGCGTCAGGCTTCAGGTATTCGTAGATGGAGGCCGCACAGTCAATGGCCACACGCGCGCGGGGCAGATCCATCTGCGTCTCGGTCATGCCCGGAGCTAGGTGCAAACCTAAGTGCACCCACGCCTGCTCTATCACCAGGCCGAGGCAAAAGCGCAGCACGCCGTAGATGTCTGGCGGAGGTCCTGGCGGCGCCCCTCCCTCTGCTCCTCCCTCCTGCGCCGATCCTGGGACATCGGGGGCGGCCGCGTCCTGTTTCACCGGCTCGGCACCCGGTGCGCCGCCCTCGCCAAGCTCCTCCACCTCTTGTGGCGTTCCAGAAGCTTCACGGTCATCCGTCATGGGCATCCACTCCCGGCGGCAGTGAGCCTACTTTAGTACCGCAATGGAGACGTAGCCGACGACTTCTGGCATCGGTTGCACCATGCCCGAATGACTATAGCCAAGCACCTCGGCGCGGCTGGCGCCCAGCAGCCGGGCTGCATGAAGCATCGCTGCGACGGCCCCATACCCGCACATGCTCATGCGCGGCTGCCGGGCAAGCGCTACCAAGCCGTCGGGGTCGAGGGCGGTAATCTGGCCAATAAGCAACTGGTCTTGCTGGGCGGCCGCGTCAGGCGAAACGTAGTGGGAGAGGTCGGTGCTAGCCACAATTACCGCGTTACGGCCGACCAGGGCCTGTCCTACGGCTTGTCCCACCGCCCTCGCGGTCGCCGCACTCTGGTCAATCATCATTACGGGTACGATTTTCAGGTTCTCACCGTACAAGTGCTGCAGGAAGGGAAGCTGAACTTCGAGACTGTGCTCGGCCCAGAAGAAATCGGCTCCTACTGCAATGCCCTCGCAAGCGGCAGCAACCCCCGCGGCGACTTCGGCGTCAATAGAGGTGAGGCCAAGGGGGGTCTCCCAAGCACCTTCGGTTTGCACGGCGGCCGACGCGCGGGTGACGAGCTGGTGGGAGGGGCCGATGATGACAACCGTGTCCGGAACACCATCCTGGGCCATGAAGGCAAAGCCCCGGGCTGCCGTCTGGCCGGAGAACATGTAGCCCGCGTGCGGCGAAACGAGGCCCACCAGCCGCCGGGGCCCCTCCTCATTCACCGCAGGTACTACTCCCGGCCCGAGCCGGCCCTGATAGCACTTCTCGATGTCCCGCAATAAGGCTTCGCGGTTGCCCGGGTAGAACTGGCCAGCCACAGCCGGCCTCCGCACAGCGCCTCGTCCAGCCATCGCCCATCGCCTCCTCTGTGCCGTGTCAGGCTGCTGCGTTGAAGCTGCCACTTCAGGCTTCTTGGGCCAGCTCCTGCACGGCTGCTTTCACCTCGATAATTGGCACCACCCGCTGAAGCCTGTCCCTTCGGCGACGCACTTCGACAAGCTGTTCCGTCAGCGCCTTCTTGCCCACCACTACTTGAAGGGGATAGCCGATGAGGTCGGCGTCCTTGAATTTGACGCCCGCTCGCTCATCTCGGTCATCCCAGAGGACCTCCCAGCCGGCGTCCTCAAGCTCCCGCGCAAGCTGGGCCGCCATCTGGCTAGCCTGGTCGCCCGGCTCAACCTGCAGCACCACTACCTCGAAGGGAGCCACGCTCAGAGGCCAACAAATCCCGTCGTCGTCGTGGTGCGCTTCCACGATGGCCGCCAAGCAGCGAGTAACCCCTAGACCGTAACAGCCCATGATTGCGGGTACCTGCTGGCTACCCTCGGTATCCACGTAGGCCCCCAGAGCCTCCGAGTATCGCGTGCCGAGCTTGAATAGGTGCCCGAGCTCTATGGCGCGGTGCAACTCCAGAAAGCCGTCGGCACAGCGTGGGCAGGGGTCGCCATGCACAGCCATGCGCAAGTCTGCCCAACGGTCAACCACGAAGTCCGTGCCCCAGTTGACGCCCAGAAGGTGAGCGTCTGGGCGATTAGCCCCCACAACGAAGTCGGTACAGCAACCTACCTCATAGTCGGCCACTATAAGTACGTCCTCTGGCAGTCCAACCGGCCCGGAAAACCCTACTGGGGCGCCCGTGACCTCTCTTATCTCCTCGGCGGTGGCCATGCGAAGCTGGACCGCTCCCACAGCCCGCGCCAGTTTCGCCTCGTTGAGTTCACGATCGCCCCGTACAAGCGCGGCCACCATGCGGCCGTCAGCCTGGTAAAGCAACGTCTTGACCAACTGCTCTGGGCCAACGCCGAGGAACTGTGAGACCTCCTCGATGGTGGTCATGGCGGGCGTCTCGACCGTCTCGTAACCGCCGTCCGTGCGCCGCGGCTCCAGGCGGCCGCAATCCCGCACCTCAGCACACTCGGCATTCGCGCGGTAACCACACTGGCCGCACATGAACACTGTGTCCTCGCCCACGGGTGTCAGGAGCATAAACTCGCGCGTGTCAGTGCCCCCGATTGCTCCAGGGTCAGCTTCGACCGCCACCGTCTCGAGGCCCAGACGCCTGAAAATTCGCGCATAAGCCTCGTACATGGCTTGGTAGGTTTCCTCGAGGCTTTCGGCGGTTGTGTGAAAGCTATAAGCATCCTTCATGATGAACTCGCGGACGCGGATTAGGCCGGCTCGCGGGCGCGGCTCGTCACGGAACTTGACGGTGATTTGGTACAGATTGAGCGGCAGCTGACGGTAGCTCGAGACGTCACGGGCGACCAGGTCTGTGACGATTTCCTCGTGGGTCGGACCCAGCGCAAACCAGCGCTCGGCTCGATCCTGGAGACGGAAGAGAACCGGGCCGAAGCCTTCCCAACGGCCCGTTTTTTCCCAAAGCTCGCGAGGATTGAGTGCAGGCATCAGAATCTCGATGGCACCAGCCCTGTCCATCTCCTCTCGGACAACGTTCTCCACTTTGCGGAGCACGCGCAGACCCAAGGGAAGAAACGTGAATATGCCCGCCGAGACGGGGCGAATAAAGCCACCGCGCAACAAGAGCTTATGGCTGGGCACGTCGGCGTCAGCGGGAGCCTGACGCAGGGTTGGGATATGATACTGACTGGCGCGCACTCGAGAACCTCCTTCTTAGGTCCAGAACCGCCCGCCAAGCACACCACCCCGACCCTCCTTGCCCAAAGCATTAGAGCTTACTCGGCCCTGCTGGCGATGGTGGCTTCTAGCTCCTCACGCAGGGCCTCCAGGCTGCGCTCGCTGGGGACCGTACGCACGACTTCGCCTCTGCGGAAGATCACAGCGCGCTCCCGGCCGCCAGCTATGCCCACGTCGGCTTCTCGCGCCTCGCCCGGTCCGTTCACCTCGCAGCCCATAACTGCTACCACCACGGGCGCCGACATGTTTTCCAGAAGACCAGCAACCTCGGCCGCCAGGCCGGCCACGTCAATCCTCGCGCGGGCACACATCGGGCAACTCACCAGCATCGGACCGGCCTGCAAGCCCAGGCACCGCAGCACCAGTCGGGCCACTCGCACTTCCCTCTCCGGCGGTGCCGTCAACGAGACGCGAATGGTATCGCCAATCCCTTCGGAAAGAAGCAGCCCAAGACCGATGGCTGATTTTACCACTCCGTCGTCGCCTGGCCCAGCTTCCGTCACCCCAAGATGAAGGGGCACATCGGTCTGCGTAGCGAGCAAGCGGTTGGCCTCCACGGTACGGGCCACATCAGCCGCCTTCACCGACACCACCAGGTCTTCCAAACCCAATGTACGCATTTTGTCAACGCTGCGCAGGGCGCTTTCGGCCAGGGCGCCCGCAGTGGCGCCGCCGTGCTTGGCTCGAAGGTCGCGGTCCAAGGAACCGGCGTTCACCCCGATGCGCACGGGCACGCCACGCTCAGCACAGGCGCGGGCAACGGCGGCCAAGGCTGCGTCGCCGCCGATATTGCCTGGGTTGATACGTATCTTCGCCGCGCCCGCCTCCACCGCTGCCACGGCCAACCGCGCGTCAAAATGGATATCCGCCACGATGGGCAACGGCGAGTCAGCCACAATGCTGGGCAGCGCCTGCACGGACGCCTCGTCGGGCACTGCCACACGCATCAACTGGCCGCCCGCCGCCGCCACGCGCCTCGTCTGCTCAAGCACTTGGTCAACATCAGTAGTGGGACACTTGGCCATGCTCTGCACGGAAACGGGAGCACAGCCGCCGATAGTCACCGACCCAACACGAACGGCTCGCGATGCCCTCCGCCGCAAATTGAAGCTACCTTGGCCCTGACCCGCCACCTGCATCTTCCAGCCCCTTACGGAGTGCGATACCGCACGAGGTTAACAATATCGTTGAAGGTGAATACAGCAAACAGTATCAGAACGAGTATAAGCCCAGCAGCAGTGATACTTAGGCGCACGCGCTCGCTAATGCGCCGGCGGGCTATAGCCTCTAGCAGGGCCATGAGCAAGTGAGCGCCGTCGAAGGGCGGGAAGGGCAGAAGATTAATGACAGCGAGGTTGGCGCTGATTAGACCACCCCAATTCAGGACCGCGTCCCAACCAATCCGGGCCTGTTCGGCGGTCATGGCCATGATAGCTATAGGCCCGCCGAGCTCAGCTTCAATCTCACGGGACACCATGGCCTTGATGGCCCCGACCATGGCTGTGACTGAGCCTGCCGTGGCGTAAACAGCACTCTTGAGGCCTTCGGCAAGGCCAGGTTTTCTGCGAGGCGTACCCAGTACTATCCCTATGCGCCCCACCTGGCGATGGGGGGTGCGTAACATTCCCCCTGACCCGATCTCCAGCACCCGTTCCCAAGTAGGCGCCGGCGTGACGGTCAGTTCGATAACCTGGCCGGCCCGGAGCACCGTAAACGTGATAGGCTTTCCAGGGCGAAGGGCAATGTAATCCGCTATGCCGCCAGTGGCCAAGCCGTGCCAAGTGACGCCGAACAAGCGGGCCACTGCCTGGTCGGCCACCACCGGAGGCTTCTTTAGTAGCTCCGCCGCCTTCGCTCGCAGCGTCGGCGTCACGATTACGCGCACTTGCCGGTAGGCATCCCGCAGGCGTTCGGCATCAGGGTCCATTACGGTAAGAACCACGCCCCCCGCACCCGCCGTAGCGAAGGCGACCAGTAAGTCTGAGGGCACGGCCACCATCTTTCCATTAACAAAGGAAACGTACATGCCCTTGCGCAGCCCGGCGCGGGCCGCCAGGCCCCCAGGCTGCACATCCCGAATCCAAAGATTGTCGCGATGGCCGTCAATCGCGAGCAGTTGGTCGCCGCTGCGAAAACCAGCTCGCGCCGCCGGCGTCCCTGGCAAAGCACGGGTCACCACGACGCCCTCAAGCTTTTCGTCAGGCAAACCCTTCCAGAAAATGACCACCGCGAACAAAAGCAACGCCAGGACAACGTTCATCAGCACGCCGGCCACGAAAACGAAGGCCTGGACATACCTTGGACGGGTATACAGGCCGCCAGGGAGGTCCGCTTGGCCGGCTTCCATGCCGGCAATTCGTGCAAACCCGCCGAAGGGCAGCAGCCGTAGCGAATAAAGTGTCGCCCCCCGGCGACGGCGCCACAGGGCCGGCCCGAAACCAATCGCGAACTCCTCAACGCCAATCCCACACAGACGTGCAGCGAAAAAGTGGCCAGCTTCGTGGAACAGAATGACCAAACCAAGCACCACGGCGATGGCCAAAAGGGCATTGGGAGCCCGCATCAAGGTTTCAACCGCGAAATCGAAATTGGACATGGCTCGTCACCGGCTGAGAGCCGCTATCTCCCTTTCGGCCTGCGCCCTGGCCCACCGATCCGCAGCCAAGACGGCCTCTAGATGGTCGGCGGGTACGGAATCGTGTTGCTCCAGAACGCTCTCCAGCACCTGCGGTATTTCCAAAAAGCCCAGCCGGCCAGCCAGGAAGGCCTCCACGGCCACTTCATCGGCGGCGTTGAGGGCCGCAGGATATGTGCCGCCGGCGCGGGCCGCGTCGTAAGCTATCCGTAGGCATGGAAACCTTCCCATGTCCGGCCTGCCGAAGGTTAACCGCCTCACCTCGGCCAGGTCCAGCGTTGGCAGACCGCTCGCTACCCGCTCAGGATAAGTGAGTGCATATTGTATCGGTGCCCGCATGTCCGGCAGGCCAGCTTGCGCCAGAATTGTCGAATCTACCAGTTGCACGGCCGAGTGTATGATGCTCTGATGGTGCACCACTACCTCAATTTTGTCTACCGCCAGGCCGAAAAGCCAGTGAAGCTCGAATACCTCGAAGCCCTTGTTCATCAACGTCGCCGAGTCAACGGTGACTTTAGGTCCCATTCGCCAGGTAGGATGGGCCAGAGCTTGCTGGGGCGTGACGCGCGCAAGCTCCTCTCGGCTAAGATCTGCAAAAGGCCCCCCGGACGCCGTCAGGAGCACCTTTTCTATCCACTCTGGACGTACCGCCTGCAGACACTGGAAAACCGCCGATATTTCGCTGTCAATAGGCAACAGCATGGCCCCGTGCCTCTTGGCCGCCTCGAGCACGAGGCCACCAGCAGCCACTAAGGGCTCCTTGGAAGCGAAGGCGACGCGCAGGCCCCTGTGCAAGGCCACGAGCATCGGCCCCAGGGCCGCTAAGCCAGCCACCGCAACTACCACAATATCTGCCGTAACCTGCTCGACCAAGGCGCTCAGCGCGCCTGGGCCGCCGCGAACCCGAAAATCGGGCCGAGCAGCAGCAAGACTCTCGGCGGCTTTAGCCGATTCAAGGGCTACATCCTTCACCCCAGTCGCATCGGCAAGCTCTGACAGTTCGTGCCAGCGCGACCAAGCGCCCAGGCCCACCGGTACGTAGCGCCCGCCCAGCCGTGCGATCACATCAAGGGTCTGGCGGCCAATGGAACCGGTAGCTCCAAGAATAAGAACTCTCTTCGGCACCGAAACTCGGCCCTTCATCCTAGACTTCAGGAAGCCCCTGTCTGGCCCATCGGCATTCAAGCCAGCGCTTGTTTACCGGCAGCCAGCGGGGATGGTCGGTCTGACACCCAGCGCTCGTCCAACGTCAAAGTAAAGGAAGTTTTCGCCGTAAGCCGGCCGACCAGCCGTCCCCAAAGGAGCCGAACTGCAATTAGCCACCCACATCCTCAGTCCAGTCACGTCCCAGGCAACGGCGTGGAGGTCGCCCGTACCCAGTCCGCGCATGACCTCCTCGATGCCCACCCTCTCGTCAATCTGCCCATGCTTGGGCTTCAGCACGTCGTAGACCTTCTCATTCCAGGGACTGTCGGCCCCCATCGAAAAATAAACGACGTCGTCGAGGTGTCTGTTCGGCAACGAGAATGGGTCGAAGACGTAGGCCCAATCCTTGCAGGTCATCATGGCCCGCGCCGCAGGAATTTTGCCATCGCCAACACAGTACAGGTATGAGCTGGTGCGCTTGGCCGTCTGGATGATGCGCACGGCTTCGTCCAAAGTATTGGCCGTCTCGAGCACGCGGCGAAGCAGGAACGGGAAGGGTTCTCCGGCGAGGGTTTCCTTTTCGTTGCCGAAGTTGTCACCAATCTCACTGAGGGCGATGCCGCGGCCGCTGATGCCCGTAATGCAGCCCAGCAAGCCAGCCCAACCGACGATGACGAAGGGCTTTTTCCCCTCTGGCTTGTACACAAATATCACGGGATAGTTCTGGATGCCGGCCTCGGTGGCGTAGTCGAGGGCGCGAATCTGGTAAAGCCGCCCGTCTTTGGTAGCTTTGCCCCAGGCTGCAAAAAACGTGCAGTGAAACTCGGAAAGGTCAGGTATCGCCTGGGCGCGCTGGACGGCCCTGATGTCCACACCAGCCCCGTCAGCCAACCCCCTCATTTCTTCCTTGATGTCCCTAGAGACAAAAGGAGCCATCGTCGCCCAAGCCTCGTCGAGCCTTGCAACCGGCACGCCCAACCCTACCGACATGCCCATTATGGTAACTGAGTAGAACTTGCGTATCTTCTCAGCGAGAAGCTTTCCGTGAGTGTAACCCATTTGGTATGGCGATCCCCTGAGATACAGCACGTCAATGGCGTCCTCGCCCTCCCCGATCGTCTCGAGGCGGCCACGGACATCGGTCTTCTGGGCCGAGGGGGCGCCGCCTGACGCGTTACCGGCCGCTGCCCAAACCGTCCCACCAGCAGTACCCGCGGCCCGTGGCTCGCAGCCACCAGCCGCCGCCAGGACCACGATGGCGACCACAACACACCGCATTAATCTTTCCATGGTTCAAGCCTCCTATATGCTAAGCAGTCTCAACCTTCTTGCAAGCCCACTCGAGCCTGCATGCGCTGCACTCATGCTCTCCCCCCGGCGGCACGCCAGCGAGGCCCTGGGTTATTTCGGTCACGGCCCGTAGAGCTTTCCGGGCCGCCTCTTCGGCCTCCTGCGGCATGAGCACACGCTCTATCCGGCCGGGCTCACGCAAGTATACAATGACGCCCTCTCGCGGCCACTCGCCCGTCACCACACGCAAGCCGTAAGCGTACAGGGCTACCTGGAAGCGGTCGGCATCTACCGGGCCTTCGTCTTCGAGACCTGCCACCCCTTCCTCGGGGCCGACGCCCGTCTTGTAATCAATCACCACCAGGCCATCGTCCGTATCGGCAACAGCGTCCATTTTCCCCTCCACGAGTACATCCCCCAACGGGAAGCTGACAGGTGCTTCGGTGCGCAAGCGTGCGCCCGCAATCGTTTGCCTGTAAAAATCGTGCTCGAGGTACCAGACAAGACAGCCGCGCAGCACGGCAACGTCGCTCTCATCCAGAGACCTCAAGGCACGGCCGCCCGGAATGATAGGACCGAGGAGGCTCTCGAGTGCGTCTAAGCCGCCAGTGCCGACCATCCGAAGCAGATGATGAGCAAGATTGCCAATGTCCAGCGCAGACAACCCCGTTGACGAAGAAGGCTGTCGCAAAACCTGGTCAGGAAGGCCCTCAACATATCGGAGCCAGTAGTATCGGGGGCATTGTAGGTAACGCGCCAGCTCGGTAACGGTGAATCTTTGTCTTGCGGAAGCGTCAGGAGGTACTGGGACCAAGAGCGCTGCCAGGTCTACATGGCGCGGCAGAGCCTCGGTCGCCTCTTCCTCACTCGGCGGCATCTGAGACAGGCCATCCAACCATGACAAATCCGGTTCCGCTCCTCGCCGGGCCAAGAACCACGGACAAAGATGGCTCCTTATTTCCATCCGCCCCTGCGCCTCAGGCTCCCATTTAATAGGGCCGACGCCACAGGCCTCAAGAATGTTTGCCAGCCACGCGCCCCCGATAGTTTTGATCTCGCCATTGTCTTCTAACTTAACGCCAGCAGACATTATGAGGATTTCACTGGCTCGCGTGAGGGCTACGTAGAGTAACCTTTTTCTCTCCGCCGCCTCTTCTTCGTCGTTGGCCATTTTTACGACTTGGCCTGCCAGGCGCCACACGGCATCAGGCCCGAGGTCAACCTCAGCCGGGACGATGCCGAATTTGGGATGCATCCTGACGCCTGAGAGGGCCGCGTCCTGTTGCTCGCGCCTGTCGAGGTCCGCGACTATGACTACCGGCCACTGGAGGCCCTTAGCGCCGTGGATGGTAGACAGCCGCACGCTGTCGCCATACTCCTCTTCTGTCGGCGCCTGTTCTTCCTTGACATCCTCTTCAGCTAGACTGGTGAGTTCCTCAGCGAAAGCTGCTAGGTCGCCGCGACCGGCCCGATCGAACTCACGGGCGCGGTCGAGCAGCTTGTGAATGTTTGCCACGCAGCGCTCGCCGGCAGGCAGGGCAGCCATGGCCGCACTGTACCCCGTGCTCTCTAAGACCTGTTCCAGCAGCGACGAAACAGGAATACGCTCGTAAACATCCCGCCATTGGGCTAAGAGTTCGGCGGCCAGTCGTATGCGAGGATGCTCCTCGGCTGCCATCTGGCAGTAAGGCTCTTCGCCCTGAGCTATGGCTTGGGGGGCGTTCATCAATCGCTGCCACCACGTCCCACGCGCCTGGGCCAGGCAAAACAAGGTGGCGTCGCTTACCGCGAACAAGGGCGAGCGGAGGACTCCTACGAGCGCCACCTCGTCCTGGGGATTGGCCACAGCCCTCATCAGGTTAAGAAGATCTGTAACTTCGGGACGGGTATAAAAGCCACGGCCGGCGGCGTTGTAGTAGGGTATATTGAGCCTGTCGAGCTCCTCCTCATATATTCGCACGTCGCCGGCCGCACGAAACAATATCGCTATATCGCCAGGGCCGAGGGGACGATAAGCGTCCTGGTCGTGGTCGTAAACCAAAGGCCTGGCATCAAGGAGCCTGCGGACGACCTTGGCTATCAGCTCGGCCTCAGCCACGCGCTGAAGAACGGCGCTATCGTTCTCGTCAGCCACGGCCAACATGCCGAAAACCCACGGGGCCTCGCCGAGCGGCCCTCGTATGGCTTTCATGGACTCATAGGCCACCTCAAATTCCCGCTCCGCCCGCTCACCCAACAGCCGTTCGTCTCGGAACAGGGCATTGAAGAACTCCACCAGCTTCGTGTGGGCGCGGAAGGTTGCTGAGAGGCGCTCTACTCGTGCATCCGCAGCGCGCTCAAATTCCTGACAGGCTTCATTGAAGACCGTCACGTCGGCGTTGCGGAAGCGGTAAATGGATTGCTTGGCATCGCCCACCAGGAAGACACGGCCCGCGCGCTCGCCCCCCTCCTGAAGACCCGCTATCAACCAGACGAGGTCCCGCTGGAGGCCGTCTGTATCTTGAAACTCGTCCACAAGAACGTGGCGGAAGCGGGTTTGGACGGCGTGGCGGACGTCCTCGTTAGTCCTAAGCAGGTCGCGCAGCCTAATCTGGACGTCGTCGAAGTCAAGGGCAGGAATGGAGTCCTCAATTTCGCGCCAGGCCTTCAAAGCGTTGGCTGCCTCAGCCCAGATGGCCGCGGCTAGCTGGGCCGTCTTCTCGGTTGCCTGAGTGGCAGCTTCTTTTAGCGGCTTGAAGCAGTTCTCGGCAGCTTCTTTGATGGATTTTAAAGTACCCTGCACCGCTTTTTTGCGGTCGTCGCCACCCCAGTTGTCGCTGTTGCCCACATTATAATTCTTGGTGGCGCTCGAAATTGCATCCGAAAAACTAAGCATGCCATCCACATCCGTCGGCGACCCCTGGTGCAACAATTCCCAGGCGGTTAGGACCTTCACGGCGAGCTTGTCGTCCCTCTGTAGCTTTTGGGCGACCCGCGCTGCACCCTCGAGCTCCGCCAACAGACCTCGAGCCTTTAGCTCCTGCTCGAAGCTAGCCAACATCTCTTCGCAGGCCGAGCGCTCGATTTCTTGCCAGTCGCGGAGAATCGCCTCGGCGGTTGGGGGATTGCAGAGGTATTCGTAGTACTGCGCACGCCGGCGTAATAATTCCACGATGACCCTTTGGGCCTTCGCAAGCCCGCCAAGGTGGCTTACTACATCCACGGCAGTATCACGCTCTTCATTTAGGCCCGCCACAAGGCTTTCCTCGACTGTCCGCGACAACTGCAGAGTCGTCTGCACCTCGTCCAAAAGGGTGAAGCGCGGGTCGAGATTCGCAGCAAAGGGATACTGCTCCAACAAGCTCGCACACAGCGAGTGAATGGTGCAGATGGGGGCGGTTTCCAGCTTGCGGACGCGCTCGCGTAGGCGACGCAAGTCGCTGCCTTCAGCCGTCTCCATGCGCTTTGCGAGGGCGGCGCGGATTCTTTCCTTCATCTCGCGGGCGGCCTTTCGTGTAAAGGTGATGGCCACAATGTTGTCAATGTCTGCGCCCTTGTCGTGGTCTAGAATGTACAGGTAGCGGTCAACGAGCGCCGATGTCTTCCCTGAGCCGGCACCCGCTTGGAGAAGGAGGTTCACGTCGAGACACGTCTGGGCCGCTTCGCGCGCTGCCTGGTCAGGTAGCGGTTGAACACAATGCCCGTCACTGTTCATCGGGTCCGTCCTCCGTGGTTTCGCCCAGCGCCTCGGCCGCTTTCAATCGCCGGACCGCCTTGCGGAACTCGTACCGACAGATGAATTTGTACGCGCAACGGCCGCTGTTCTCATAAGGGCACGCCTCAGGCCACACGAAGCGCCCGCTACGGATGTTAGCCACGTGTTCACCAACTTTTGCCAAAGCTTCCTCGACCAGTTCAGTTTGCTCATTGCCAGAGGCTGTGCTGGCGAAAGCCTTCTTCTTCGCCCCTTCAGCAGGCCAACCCACCCGCACGTAGGCCCAGCCTTTGCAGGTGCGCTGCGAACAGTCACCTTCGCTGCGAAGCAATACCTTCTCACCCGCCAGAGCGTAGAGAGGCATTTGGAGTTCGCGCCCTTCGGATATGTCGCGGTTACTTGGCACCGTGCTGCCGGTCTTATAATCGAATAGAAAGAAGCCGTCGTCGCCCACGAGGTCAATGCGGTCTACTTTTCCTCGGATGCGCACCGGCCCCGCCTGTGGGGTGTCAAGGATGAGGACGTCGTCGGCTGTGTCGCCGAAGCGACACTCAAACAGGCGTGGTTCAAGGTCGGGGACGCCAAGTTTGGCCGGAGCGACGGCCTCGGCTTCAAGCCACACGCCCAGCCTCTGCAAAACCCTATCTTTTGCAAACTCCCATAGGCGCGCATCTCCCGCTCGTCCCTCGCGCTCGAACTCGGCAAAGATCTTTTCTGCTGCTTCCCACAGCTCCGCTCGGGCTTCATCTAAGTTTTCCTCTGACACGCGGCCCTTGCCCGCGTGCACGCGATCGTCGTAGAAACGTGCCAAAATTAAGTGCAGCAAGATGCCCAAGTCGGCAGGCTCAAGCTCTTCACCCGGCTCTTGCAACTCCTCAAGACGGAGTATCCTTTCGAACATGAAAGCCATCGGGCATTTTCCGTACTGGCCCAGACTTGAAGCGCTGAAGACTTTCTCCGGCCCGAAGAGCCGATCCAGCCACGGCCTAAGACTCGGCACGGCGCCAAGGTTGCCGTCGTATGCTCCAAGCGGGGGCTGAGTGCGCAGCCGTTGCCCCGTTCTCGTCCAGCCTGACCGCGTCCGCTCTATGAGCGCAGCGGTGAAGGCGTGGGCAAAAACGTTCTTCGGCCCCGATGAGGAGAGGACGCGTTTCGCCGTGTTCAGTAGGTGGGCGTCGTCTGCGCGGCCTGTATTGTAGTGAAGCCATAGCACCCGCTCAGCCATCTCGCGGCGGCTACCCGCGTCCCACAGCCGGGGTACTACGTCCCGCAACCGCAACCGCCGCAGGCCAGGGCCGCCGCTGCCAAGAACCGGCAGGAGGCGTTCCGCCTCGTCAATGTAGTAGCTGCGCAGTATGGGCTGGCCAGCAGCGTCCGTGTCGCTGTAGCAGAGGTACAAGCGCTGGCGGGCTGCACTCACCGCAAGCTGGAACAGGTAGGCTTCTTCGTCTGCTTCGCTTATACGCTGGCGCAGGGGCAGGCCGCGCTGCGCCAAACGGGCGCGCAAGCTGTCCGGCAACAGAGGGTCGCTGCGGGCACGGCGCGGGAAACTGCCCTCGGTAAGGCCAAGCAGAAATACGCTGTCGAAAGTCATTTGCAGGGCGCCGTGGATATCGAGGGCTAGAATTTTACCTTCTCCGCGCCCCTGGGCTGGCACGCGCAGGTCCTGAAGTATCTCGCGAACCTCAGCGGCAAAGACATCCGGCTCGACCACCCTTGGCCCAGACCCACCCAAGTGGCGGTCCGCATCCGCATAAGCCTCCAGCGCGTCCAAGAGAGCTTGCCAGGCGCGGCGGTTAGCCGCACTCTCGTGCACATTCTCCGGCACGTCCAGGCGCTCACCGACGCCCAACTCCCGCAGGGCGTCGAGCAAGCGCGCTGTCAATTCCGCTCGCGTATCTGCAACATTGAGACCGCCAAGCAGATGGCGCAGGCGACGGAACGCCTCCAGCACTGCGGTCGCTGCCTCACGCAGCCTCTGGTTCTCACGACGGGAAGACCTTCGCCTAGAGTCATCCTCGTTCTCTTCGTCCTCTTCTGTGTCGTCGGCGGGTTTTTGCGGAGCTTGGATCTTAGCCTCGAGACGACCTATCAATTCATTTAGGTTCCCCTCCCATATGTCGGCGCCGCCCGTTATGCCAGCCTGGCGGGACACGTAGTCTGCCTGCGAGCCTTCGGCTACGCCGCGTTTATCGCCTGCTATCTTCTCCCAAGCAGCGTCCAAAACGGCAACGGTGGCTGCTCGCGGATAGTCTTCCTCAATGAGACGCAACAAGTCCGCCACGAACCGAACACACGGCCTGTCCGCCACCGGCTCACCTCCGGCCACAAAAATCGGGAGGCCATATTCGGCAAAGACCTGCCCCAGGGCGATGCGATAGTTGTCAAGACTTCGGGCGATAATCCCTATCTGGCCAGGGCGCAAGCGTTCTGAGCCGCCCGCCGGGCCGATAAGCCGCTTCACCTCCCGCGCCACCATCCGCACCTCTCCCCACGGGCCAGGAGCTTGCATCACGGTCACAGAGCCATCCCAAGAAGCTCCAGCCTGCTCGCCCCTCGGCCCAGCGGTGCGGTCAAACATGTATCTACGCAGGTACGCAAGATCGGTGTCAGCCTCCCTCGATGCTTCCAAGCACTCCATCTGTACCTCGCCAATGCTTCCGAGGTGCTCGTGTAGTGCCTCCCAAGTACGCTTCGGTATGGCCTGCAGCTCCGGCCGTCCGTCTGCCTGGCCAGGTTCGTAGGTGAGCGAGACAAGGCACTCACCGGCCAGGGCTGCGAGGCGGGCCAGCATTTGCAGCTCCACCGTGGTGAAGTCGCTGAAGCCGTCGGCTAAGACAAGACGCATTGCCTCGAAGGGCCTGGCCTGACGGCGGTCCTTCCATGCCCTATCGAGTTGCTGACTGGCCTGCCAGAGCATGCCAGGGCCGTCGAAAAGCTCTGGGGAATTCGAGCGCAAGAAATCCTGGTAGTGCTGGTAGACCCTGGCAGTGGCAAGAGCGACTGGGTCAGTAAGGTTGTCTGCTTGGAAGGCGTCCAGCAGAGCCTTCGGTTCGACGCCGGCGGCTTTCAGCTCGTTGATATCCTCGAGCAGGCACGTCACAAGGCCTGGACCAGCCCGCTGCGCCGCCAGAGGCCCAAGCTCATCCTCGCTCATCTGCTCCAAGATTTGCCGGAGGATGCAACGCTGTTGGAGGTCCGAGATGGCCGCAACGGGTACGTGATTAGCCACGAGTAGGGCGTCGGCAGCCTCCGCGAAGGTCATAACCCGGAAGTCAAAGAGACCCGAGAGCCCCACCTCGCGCATTCGGCCGCGCACCAAGTCAGCCACGCGCACGGTCGGGACTAAGTAGAGGGCCGCATCCCAGCGCCCGCCCCGCACGCAATCAGCGTAGGCCTCTAGGAGCCGGGCCGTTTTACCACTGCCCGGCGGCCCACAGACGATACGCGACACTACCTTCGGCTTGGCGGTCAAGGTCATTGCCACCCCCCCCGATGATCCACGGGCGGCCCGAGTGAATGCTTCTCATCAGGCTGAGCTAATGAGTTCGTGGGGCTTTGGGCGACTCCTGAGAACGATGAGGCGCTGGAGTGAACCTCAGGCGCCACTGCCCAACGACTGCGCCAGGAGTTTCTCACGGTGTGCTATTATAACAACTAGCCGTAGGTTGGCGGGTGGTCGGCTGGGGCCTGCAGGCGCCCGTGGGCAGTTATCTAGCTCACTCTACAAGTGGGTGATAACATGAAATGCTCGGAGGTAGCCGCGCTCATAGAAGAGCTTGCACCTCCCCGAGGCAGTGACGAGGGCTTTCGCTTCGGCGATCCGGAGGCTGAGGTGGCCAAGGTTATGGTGGCGTGGATGGCAACCTTAGAGGCCATCACGGCGGCCGTTGAGGCAGGCTGTAACTTGCTCATCGTTCACGAGGAGCTGCATTACCCCTATTCGCATATCAACCCAGGCCTTGAGAACTTTCTCTGCTGGCCGGTCAACCGAGCACGCTTAGTGGCCTTGGCCAGGGCAGGGATTACGGTCTACCGGGCCCACGGCATGCTGGACCGCTTCTGCATACTGGACGACTTCGGCAAGGCCCTCAACCTCCCCGAGCCGACCGTCGCCGAGGGATACTTCCGTATCTACGACGTGCAGCCCACACCCGTAGTGCAGGTTGTCGAACGGGCCAAGCAGCGGCTAAAGCTACCCCACTTGCGCGTCACCGGTGCCCTAGATAACATGGTGCAGCGCATAGGTCTGCCCTGGGGAGGCCTCGGCCTCAGCCTCAACGCCGGATTCCTAAACGACATCCTGCGCTATCAGCCCGACTGTCTAATAGCCGGAGAGACGGACGAATATGCCCAGCGATTTTGCCAGGACGCCGGGGTGGTAATCATCGAGACGGGGCACGCGGCCAGTGAGGAGCCCGGGCTGGAGCATTTTGCCAAATGGCTGGGCAAGGAGATTGAGCCGGTGCCGGTCTTGTTCCACCGCCTGTCGCCGGCGTGGGTTGTGGTTTAGGCCTCAGCGCGGTGGGATAGCGATGGATGGACGGAGAAGGAATCCGACGGCGCGCAGCTAACTGCCCGAAAGGTAGGCCTGTATACAGGGGCCGGGCAGGTTCTCGTGCCATGAGGAGCTGAAAGCCGTGCAGCCAGAAGTGCGAAGGCAAATAACTTGGGTGGCCCTTATCGCCATCGCTGCTTCCCTTGCCGTGTTTGCCAGCTACCGACGTCACGAGCTGGACTACCTGCGCAAAGTCATCGCCACCGGGCGTCCGGAGCAGCGTTTGGCAGCCGTGCGCACGCTAATAGCCAAGGAGAAGCTCGCTGAAGCCCTGCAGGACCAACCGCGGGCTGTGCAAGACCAGGTCATCATCCAGGTGGCCCGCATCGGCATGCCCGAAGCCCTCTTCCAGCTGGCCGGCGCCATCTACCTGCTCGATGACCCTGAAGCCACAAGAGCCACCCAGGTGCTCGTTCGCTTCGACCGCCTTGCCATCGGCCCTCTTGTCAAAGCCCTGAAGGACAAGGATGGCAACGTGCGGGCGGGGGCTCCCAGTGCTTTGGTAGCGATAGGAGAGCCGGTCATCCCGTCCCTTCTGCCACTCATGGACGCGTGGGACCAGTACGTGCGCGACGGGGTGGTTAACATCTTCGGTCAGATAGGTCTGCCGGTCACACCCGAGCTGGTCAAAATCATAAGGCGCACGGAACCGGCACCGGACGAGACCCCTCAGAGGTTCCTTTGGAAGAAGGACACGGCGATCCGTTCGTTGTTGGCAATGAAGGCCCTCGCTCTGACGCCCATCATTCGAGACTTGCTCACCGACCCGAATGAGGAGGTACGAGCGACGGCCTGCCAGATGCTAGGCCAAATTGCCGACCAGACCGTAGACGCGCCCATCCCTGCCGCCGACGCAGTGCGCATAATCCCGCCGTTGCTGGTGCGACTGAACACGGATAGCTCGTGGCTGGTACGGCGTCGGGCTGCTACGGCCTTGGGTCTGCTCGCCGCCGTTGGTCGCCAACCAGGGGTGGTCTCCTCACTCATTGCACGGCTCAAGGACGTGCGGCCGGAGGTGAAGGCGGCGGCAGCAGAAGCCCTCGGCCGCATCGGCGACCCCACCGCTGCAGGCCCACTCGTAGCAACTCTGATGTACAACCGGTTCGGCGCCGTGCGGGAAATCACGGTGGCACTGCAGCGTATCAAAGCACCGGCAATAGCGCCGCTGTTGCCAGCCTTGGCGTCAAGTGAACTAGAAGTTCGGACGGCTGCTACGGAAGCCTTGGCCAACATTGGTACGCCCGCTTCTGTAATTCCCTTAGCAGGGATGCTCAAGGACCCTGACGTAGCCATCCGTCGCATGGCGGCTGATGCACTTGTGAGTCTGGCCGATTCACGAGTGCTGCCGCAGCTCGTGGCCGCCCTCAACGACCCAGATTGGCGGGTCTATTATGCAGCAAGGGACGCCTTGGCCAACGTCGGGCCTCCGGCGGTGCCCATCCTGGTGTCGGCGCTGGGGAGCAGCAACCCGCGCGTGGCGCACATGGCCGAGCAAGCGCTGGCCCGCATAGGTCCGCCAGCGCTGCCAGCCCTGGCCGCAGCTCTTGGCTCCCCGAACGCCAGCGCGCGGTCGTGGGCCGCCGTAGCCTGCGGCGACATCGGCGCTGAGGCCGTGCCCGTGGTAGCTGCGGTGCTTGCCGATACGAACAAGCCGGCTGCCGCGCGGGTAGCCGCCGCCGACGCCTTGGGCCGCACTGCTGCTCCATCGGCCTTGGAGCCCCTCACCAAGGCGACCGCAACAGCAGAACCCTCAGTACGCATAGCAGCTCTCAAGGCCCTCGTCCGCCTTGGCGACGAACGGGCCACACCCACCCTCGTCGCGGCCCTCCAGGACAAGGTCCCCGCCGTGCGCCAGCAGGCCATGGAGCTACTCATCGGTTGGCGACTGGGGCAGGTAAACAAACTGCTCGAAGAGGTAGCTAGGCGCGGCGATACAAATGCCCAACGCCGCGCCGCCATCGCACTGGCGTATCACACGTCAGCCGCCACCCACGAGCTCCTGGCTCAAGTAGCTTTCACTGCTGTCACCGAAATGCCCAAGCCCACCATAGACCTCACGGCCACCCTCATCCCCGCTGTCTCGGACAACAAGGAGACGCCGGAGGTCCGGCTCTACGCCATCCGTGCCCTGGGATACCTCGGCCAAGAACAGGCGCTGCCGGTGCTGGCTGATTTGCTGCGTCCTGAGAATCCTTTCGCCCCCGCAGCGGCCAAGGCCATCGCGATGATAGGCAAGCGAGTGTACGAGTCGCAGGCGCAAGAGGGCGGGGTCATCTACGCCCGCCGCCACCCCGCCTCGAAAGCCGCCAAGATGCTCGTTGATTTGATGTTCACTACCAAGGACCCGTCGCTGCGGCTGGACTGCGCCGTGGCCTTGTCCATGATGGGCGGTGACCCAGTCTGGGAGCTCTACGACAGGCTGAAGACAGCGCCAGACGAAATGAAAGTCTGGATAGTGGCCGTCCTGGGCGCCATAGGCAAGCCTGCCTCGGATGCCGGCATAGACGTCCGCGGCGACGCCGCTATCCTCGACCAGAACTTCCAGCCCAAGGACCGTGTCACCAGAGACTGGGCCACCGTAGCGCTTGCCCTAGTCGGCGACGCCCAAGCCATGGACCTCATTAAGCACGTTCCGGACGACGAAAAGCCCGACCCGGCGAAGGTTGAGGCGGGCCGCAAAGTGCTGGACCAGATCCGCGCCGCCCGCGCGAAAGGTTTCTAGGACAAGTGAGCTGATGCCCAGTGAGCCGCAAGCGTACAGTAGCGGTGCTCATTTTAGCTATTCTTGCGTTGGGCATATGGGCCTTGACCAATTACCAGCGGGGCCGGAAAGTCGGGGAGCTGCTGGAGCAGCTTTCTGACACCGACCAGTTCAAGGCCATGGAAGCAATGGAGCAACTCAGACACCGGGGACGGTTCGTGGGGCCGCGGTTGGCAGAAAACCTTTCCTCAAGTGACCCCAGCCGGCGGTGGCGGGCAGCTATGCTGGCAGCCGAGATAGGCTACCGAGGCCGCGCGGTGTGTGAGCAAATAGTGACGCTGGTGTCCGACAAGGACCCCGATGTGCGTCGCGCCGCCATCGTGGCCTGCGGCCGGTTGCGCTTGGCCGAAGCCGAGGGGCCGCTGGGCAACATCTTGTACTCCAAGACCGAGGATCCCATGCTGAGAGCGCTCGCTGCCGCCTCGCTGGGCATGATTCGGGTTGAGGGAGCGACCAAGACCTTGGCTGCTGTGCTCGACCAACGGCCTCCCGTCCCCGCCAAAAAGAGCGAAACGAAGGGGACGGCGGGAACAGGCGCCAAGAGCGCCGCCGAAGAGCCAGAGACCACCAAGGGTGCCGAGAAGCCAGCCGCTGAGGCCGAGGCGCCGACACAGTCAAAGCCAGCCGAGGACAAGACGTGGCAGGTCCGGATGGAATGCGCGCTCGCCCTTGGGCAAATCGGCAGCGCGGAAGGCGTGGACGCCCTTGCGAGGAGCGTGCAACAGGATGTCGAGCCAAAGGTGGACGTGCGCGTAGCCGCGGCTTATGCCCTGGCGGACCTAGGCACCGCCGTCGCCGACCAGTCGGTCGTCACAAAGGTCGTTGAGGCCCTTATTAAGGCCATGGGTGACGAAGCTGGTGACGTGCGAGTAGCCGCAGCCATGGGCTTAGCCCGCGTCTACCCCCCGAAGGCTCTTCGCTCACAGGTGGAGAAAGTTCTGCGTGAACACGCTGACGACGAACACTATTGGGTTCGCGAAGCCGTCAAATATGCGGCCCGCCAACTAGCGGTATCCCTTGCTGCTAGCTCCTAAGTGGCCGCCGAGGGAGGTTGCGGTAATCATGCGCGTACTCTCCGGATTGGCGATTATCCTCGCCGCCGTCATGGCGGGGTGTGCAGTGGATCCAATGGACAAGCTTTCGCAGGACCTGGATTCCGAGGACGTGACCGTCCGCCAACAGGCGGTGCTGGCGCTGGCAAATCTCAAAGACGACCGCGCCGTGGACGCTCTGGTAGACGTGCTCCAAGGTGACGAAGAGTTATGTGATATAGCTGGAGTGGCGCTGGTGAAAAAGGGACGCGAGGTGCCGGAGAAAAAGAAACCCAATCCCGTAGTCGAAGCCGTCGGCAGGGTAGCGGGGAATACGCACCTTCTTGAGAAAACTCGGGCAAGAGCGTGTTGGACCTTGGGCGAGATAGGAGATCGAGAAGCAGTTCCCATCCTCAAGGGGCTTACCGCTGATGCGATGCCCGCAGTCGCCGAGCAAGCCAAGATCGCCCTAGAAAAACTGGGCTACTATACTCAAGGCCGGGCCTACGACATCGCCTGGGGCGAACTGGCCCACGAACTGCTGATAATCAAGGAGCCTGAGCCGGTGGTCAAGCCGGCCGCCAAGAAGTAGCAGTCCCGTGATTTTTCCGAGGAGCCGGGCGCTTTTGGCTACATTTCCTACGAGGTGTCTCCCTCGGTGGTGGCTTGTCTCTGTGGCCGCGGCAACGCTCATGGCGCATACGTGCCTGGCGCTGGACGCTGACGCCGTGCTCGCCCTGGCGCGGCGGGAGGCCTCAAAAGTGCCGGCACTCACCGCACGGGCGGCGGCTCTTGCCGAAGTGGCCCTCCGCGTTGAGAGCAAAGAAGGGCCTGGCGCAGCCGATGCAATCTGGCAACTGGCCCTAGAGACCGCCGCCGCTGAAGAAGATTGGTTCGCGCGCCTGATGGCGGGCCGCGCAGTCGCTGCCAGGCGGCTGAAGCTGACAAGTCGCACCGAGGCCACCGCCGAATACCTGCGCGAGATTTACCGGTGTACGCCTGCCATCGAATCGCCTTGCGACCGTGCCTTTGCCCTCCGGGAACTCGCTCCGCTTATAGCCGCCTTCGACAAGCAGCTCGCGGTCGAGGCCTTGGAGAAGGCCATCGAGGCAGCGAGGTCAATTCCGGAGCATCTGGTGCGAGCGACGGCCCTGGCCGAGATTGGGCTAGTAGCAGCCGACCTTGACGCCGCTGTGGCTGACAGAGCCCTGACCGAGGCGCACAACTCTTGGCAAATGGCTGCGCCAGGCACCGAACGCGACCTTGAGGCCGCGGAGTTGGCACGCGGTTGGGCAGCAGTAGCCTGGGAGAAAGCCCTCGGCTTGGCCACGGGTATCGCCGAGCCTCAGGCTCAGGCTCATGCTCTGCAGGCGGCGGCGGAGGAGCTGGCACGTCGCGACCTGGACAAGGCGGTCTTGGCGGTGCAGCGCTGCAGCTCGCGAGAGCTGAGGGGAGTGGCTCTAGCAGCAGTGGCAGCGCAGATGGCGCCGAAGCGTCCGGACCTGGCCGCGCTACTGGCGCAGGAGGCCGTGGCGGCCGTGGGGGAAGCCCCCCAGACCGTCCGAGATGTCGCTGTGGCGTCGGCGGCAGCAGCAGTAGCGCCATCTAACACCGAGGAAGCCCTCAAGCTTGCCGCCTCGATCGTTTCCGAAGAGAACCGTGCGGAGGCCACGGTAGCCGTGGCCCTTGCTTTGGCGGCCGCTGACCCCGCTCGCTCTCTCGACATCCTCGCTGGCCTTGACCGCCCCGAGCTTGCCGAACCGGCCATGCCACAAATCCTTTATTGGCTAGCGCGGAAAGACCCCGACGCTGCTATCACCGCCGCTAAAAACATTCTGGAAAAATACCTGCGCGTGCTCGCGCTATTACGCATATTCGACGCAATGGCGTCTGGAAGAACCGAACCCAGCAGTGAAGCCAAGGGAGGGGTTTCACTTGACGCACCGTGAGCGATGGCTTGCCCATCTGCATTTCGAGCCGGTGGACCACGTACCGGATGAAGAGTTTGGCTACTGGGATGGCACCTTGAGACGGTGGCACCAGGAGGGTCTGCCGGAAGAGATTACCGACAACGCGGCCGCAGATGCCTTCTTCGGCTTTGCGCCACGCGCTGGAGTGCCCATAAACCTCGACCTGATGCCTCCCTTCGAGTACGAAGTAATTGAGCGTGGCGAGGACTACGTAATCGTTCGTGACGGCGCCGGAGTGGTGTCCAAGGCCTTCACCGATGGCCACGAGACCATTCCCCAATACCTCGACTTCCCGCTCAAGGGCCGCCGCGAGTGGGAGGAGCTTTTCAAGCCGCGCCTCGACCCCACCACGCCTGGGCGTTACCCAAGTGACTGGGAGGCTCATGTCGAACGCCTTAACAACGCCGACGCTCCGGTGGTGGTATTCGCCGGTAGCCTCTTCGGGTGGCTACGAAATTGGGCAGGCTTCGAGGGGATTTCCTACCTTATCTATGACGACCCAGGACTCTTTGAAGAAATGGTGGAGCACTTATGCTGGTTTTCCTGCACGTTGCTGGAGCGAGCAGTGAAAGACATCCGCAAGATTGACGCTGGAGCCTTCTGGGAGGACATGTGCTATCGAGCAGGCTGCATCATCTCGCCGAAGATGTTCCGCCAGTATCTCACACCGCGGTACAAGCGCATAACGGATTTACTGGCGGAAGCAGGCTGTGATATCAACTACGTGGACTGCGACGGCAACATCAACGACGTAGTGGAGTGCTGGCTGGAGGGCGGCGTCAACACGATGTTCCCCGTGGAAGTAGGTGCGGGAACAGATCCCCTGGAGCTGCGGCGGAAGTACGGCCGCCGATGCCTGCTGATGGGCGGAGTAGACAAACACGCTTTGGCGCGGGGCCGCGAGGCCATTGACGCCGAGCTGGAGCGGATACGCGATGCCGTCATGGAGGGCGGCTGGATACCCCACGTGGACCATCGCGTGCCGGCGGACGTCTCCTACGCAGACTATCTGTATTATCTGCGGCGCAAGCGCGAAATCTTTGGCATTCCGGAGCCTGAGCCGTGGGAAATCCGCAAGGCCCGAGCTGAGGGCCGGTTGCCCGAAGCTCCGAGCATCGTTCACTACGATGAGCGCGAGCAGGAAGAAAGACGCCTCCAGGATTGGCTGGAGCGACAAGGCGAGGAGGGAGAGCAGTGAGCACGCTATCAATGGGGCCTCTACGCAGCCTGGTTTACCCCCGCCGCGCGCGCAGCAAGCGCGTCAGCAGTTACGACCGCACCGGGGGAAATGCTGATTTTTGGCGGCTGGAGCCTTGGAGCAACACCACCATCGCAGAAATCACCGGCCCAGGCTGTATTACGCACATCTGGATGACCGGCGGCCAGGAAAAGCCTTACTGGCCCCGCCGGCTTGTCCTGCGCATGTTTTGGGACGATGAGGAGCAGCCCAGCGTGGAGGCACCCCTGGGGGATTTCTTCGGCGTCGGCCACGGTGAGCGAGCTGCCTTCGAGTGCATCGCCATGAGCCAGACAGGGACGGCTTTCAACTGCTGGTGGCCCATGCCCTTCGGCCGGTCAGCGCGCATCGAGGTCGCTAACGACTCCGACGCACCCCACGTGCTGTACTTCTACATTGACCACGAGCTGTATGATGACGAGATTGATACGCCCCTGCGTTTCCACGCCCAGTGGCGGCGGGAGAACCCCTGCCGTGGCCGTGCACCTGACACCGACGTGGGTGATGTGCAACTGAACGCCACGCCCAACCTCGACGGCGCCGACAACTACCTCATCCTGGAGGCCGAAGGCTGCGGCCATTACGTTGGCTGCAATCTCTCCATCCACAACGAACGTGGCCAGTGGTGGGGCGAGGGCGACGATATGATTTTTGTGGACGGCGAAGCCTATCCCCCATCCCTCCACGGTACAGGCTCCGAGGACTACTTCAGCCACGCCTATGGCATGCAGGACCAGCGCGGGCTTTTCAACGGCACATCCCTGTTCAACCGCGACCACAAAGACTGGGAAGGCAAGTGGACGGTTTATCGGCTGCACATCCTCGATCCGATTTGCTTCAACAAGAGCATACGGGTGACCATCGAGCACGGCCATGCCAACCATCGCAGCGACGACTACAGCTCCACGGCCTACTGGTACCAAACCGAGCCGCACAAGCCCTTCCCGCCGTTGCCAGATGTAGCCGGCCGGCTGCCAAGGGACGCTAAGGAATAGTCAGCCCGCCGGAAGGGCTTCGACCATCGCGAGCAGCGGAGGTGTCGCGACGTGTTGGTACTCTACGAGAACGCCCTGCAAGCACCTCAGCCCTTAATAGACCGCGCTATCGCCGACCGCCAGCACCTAAACCGCATGGAGTTTGAAAACTGGCTGCGCCGGCAGGTGAGCGATTACCAGCAGCGCAAGCAGCAATATTGGCGGCCCGACTTTTCCTCTCTCCAGGCCTATCTCACTTCGGTGGAACCCAACCGACAGCGCTGGCGCGAGGCTCTCGGCGTTTTCAAGGCGCCGGACGACGACCTCAGCGCCAAGCTGTACCCCTTCCTCGAAGACGATGAGATAGTCGGCCAATGGGTTGAGGTGCGGCTGGAGGATGACCTTTGGGCACGGGGCGTCTTCGCCCGTCCCAAGCGCGCCGAAGGCCCCTTACCCCTTGTCGTCGCCCACCATGGCATTTCATGCTCGCCGGAGCACGTCTTTGGGCTTGTACCTCAGGCAAGTGAATATGCGGCCTTTGGCCAGCGGCTGGTACGCGACGGGTACGCAGTGCTGGCACCGCTACAGACGACGACGGCGCGCTATCGCGCGCGTCTCGAGCGACTGTGCCGCAGCCTCGGCTTCACTCTCCACGGCGTCGAAGTAGCCAAGATTTCGCGGCTGCTGGACTGGGCGGCTGCACGAGAAGACGTGGACGCCGGACGGATGGGCATGTGGGGCCTGAGCATGGGCGGCCTTTACACTATAATTACCGTGCCCATAGAGCCGCGACTGAAGCTGGGCATAATCTCAGCATTCTTCAACCACCGCCCTAGCAAGCTGGCAATAGAGGACCCACGCTACTCCTGCTACCTGCCGCTAGATGAGGAAGCCATTTTCATTCCGGGCTGGCTACGGGAGTTCTCGGACGCCGAGTTGCTGGCTTTGTTCTGCCCACGCCCCGTGCAGGTGCAATGCGGTAAGTGCGATGGCATCTCCTGGTGGCCCATGGTCGTCGAGGAATTCGAGCGTGGTCGGGCCTACTATGAACGGCTCGGCCTTAGAGACCTCTGCGAGCTGTGTCTACACCACGGCGGCCATGAAATAGTCTACGATGCCGGTCTGGAATTCCTGCGCCGTTGGCTCTGACCCTACGGGGGCACTGTCGCCGGCAATACTGCCGACTCGTATCCGTCTCCCAGTGGACAGAACAGCGTTCCAAACCCTGCAAGTCGTTGCGGAACGAGTTCTGTGCCCGCTGCCCTGTATTTGCTCTTCCAGAAGCTCGAGCCAGGCTGGGCTAGTTGCGCTATCCAGCAAGGCGTGCCAACATAATATGCTTACGGGAAGGAAAGTTCCGCCGAGCATCGCGAGGGAACATGACCGGCTCCATACTTCTCGCCCTGACGCTAACATTAACGGTGGCGCCGTCGGCTGCGCATGCGCCTACGGCTGCCCCTAGTCACCTGCGTCCCCACCTGTATAGCCATGCTCCCGCAGCGCTATTAGAGCCTCTGGGCAATGGTGAGGTGCTGAAGGGTTGGAGTATTGAGGACGAGAGGCTACTCTACGCTGACCTCGAGGCCGCTAACTTGCATCAGCGCGTGGTGAAGGTGGCGGTGTTGCGGAGTGCAGGCCTGAAGCTCGCCGCCGTCAAGCTGCAGGCCGGAGAATGGGCCACGGGGCGCTTCTCGCTTTGGACACTGCATGAGGATGCCCTGCGCGCCATGGAGGTGGCCTTCGACGGAGCGGTTCGGTGCGACCACCTGGATTTGTGGGCTGCCGTGGCATGGCGCGGCGAGGACGGTGAGACCTGGCACAGGCCGGTTTTTTCGCTAAGTACGTGGCGCGAGACCTACGAGCGGGCGCGGATATTGAGCGCCTTGCCCCAAGATTTACTGGCCGAGGTCTCTCTCATACGCTACGACCCGCTGTTTCTCGATTACGTACCGGATCGGCCTGAGCAGGTGCTCCGGGCCATCTCCATGCCGATGCCCAAGTTGGATGCCGCCGGCTGGCCGCTTCAGCGTGCTGCGGGCAGACCCTGCGAAGCTATGCGGGTCGGTTCTTCGGCCACCAAGACCGTGGCCATCACCCTAGACGACGGCCCGCATCCCGTCATAACGCCCCTCATCCTGCGCGTGCTGCAACAGGCCGGCGTGAAGGCCACCTTTTTCGTCGTTGGCGAGAAGGTCCTGCAGTATCCCCAACTTTTCCGCGACATCGTCCTGGCCGGCCAGGAAATCGGCAATCATACCTTTACCCACCGCAGGCTCACGAACCTTCCGCCGGCGACCGTGCATGCGGAGCTGGCGGAGACCACGCGGCTAATGATGCGTCTGGGCGCGCCGCCCTGTCGGCTGATGCGGCCACCTGGCGGCGATTTCGACGAGGCTGCCCTGGAAGCTTGCCGCGACGAGGGACTTCTCCCCGTCTTCTGGACTCGCAACACCGGCGACTGGAAGGAGCGCCCAGTGCGCGAAGTGGTTCGGGCGGCGTTGGCAGGCGTGCGGGCAGGACACATAATCTTGCTGCACCAAGGCGGGCCGGATTGCGTACCAGCTCTCGCCGAGATAGTGGCCGGCTTGAGGTCTCTGGGCTTGCGGCCAGGATGCGTAGGAGACGTACTGGCCGGCGCCCCGTTAGTCAGCGGCAATTCGCGCCAAGTGCTCGCGCAACTGCGGGCTCACCGCTGCCTTATCCGCGAGTAGCCGCGGCCCGCCTCCCAGCAAACGTACGGCCACCGGCCACCGCGTCGCACCCACGCCCGCCAATACTTTAGCTAGGCCGCGCCGCTGCCGAGGAGCTCCGCCAGCCGCCGCATCTTGGCCGGGTCTTTCACGCCCGGACGAAGCTCCAAACCGCTGGACAGGTCCAGGCCGTAGGGGCGGACTGTTTTCCATACTTGGGCGAGGTCGTCCAGAGCAAGACCCCCTGCTACCAGGCAGGGCAGGGGCGAGGCCTCCACGAAATCTCCCGCCAGGTCCAGGTCCAGGCGGGGCGAGGTTTCCTCCTTACGCCCGCCCAGGCGGGTGTCAAGCACTACCCGCGCGACGCCCGCGGACGCCAGCTCCTGAACCTGCGAGACTAGCGTCTCCACGGTTGCCCCAGTCGCGCCTTCGCCAGGCGCTACCGCCTTCCACAACTCGACGCTTCCGGGCAGAGCGGTGCGCATGCGGGCAACCAAGTCAGTTGTCTCAGCACCGTGGAGCTGGAAGGCAGTGGGCCGGGCTACCTCAGCGAGGGCGGCCATATCCTCAGCAGGCATGTTCACGACGACGAAAACCACCGGCTTACGCGCTGCCCGAGCCAGGGCCACGGCCGCCTCACGTCCCACGGCCCTCGGAGAAAAAGCCTCTACCACTACGCCAACCCACTCCACCCCAGCCGCTTCTGCCAGGCGCACATCTCTTAAAAGCGTGAGTCCACAGACCTTAACCCGCATGCCTACGCCGTTCACCGGAATAAGTCCACCGTCCTAGGCCACACCTACCGTCCCTTCGCCGGCGTACCGTTAATCCTCGATTACAGCGTCAATCATGACGTCACGCACGCCGGGAAACCGACGGATCATCTCCTCGAGGTCAGCTACTAGTTTGCGCATGTCAAGGCCGCGAGACTCTGGAGCACGGGAGCGCCTCAGCCGCCCGCCAATGTAACAAACCTGGTTTATGACGTTTATGTTGATGAGCGCCGGGTCGAGAGGCAGCTTATAAATCTCGCGCAGGATGCGCCGGGCAATCTGCTTGTCTTCCAAGGGCACGCTCAATCCCTCCTGCCTCACTCTTGAACCCCATCAGCGACCTTAGATGCCTACCGCCAACCTGGCAGCCAAGAACTCCGGCAGACCTGCGTCTATAATGCCCTGCTGCGCAGCAGCTACATTATACGCCACACGGCGGTACTCGACCGAAGCGGACGCCGTGTCGTAAATGGCGAAGGCAGCCGTACTCATGCCGTCCCTGGGCTGGCCCACTGCCCCAGGATTTATCAGGTACATCCTGCCCGCCTCAACCTGCACAACACTATCCTCGGTGGCGAGAAAAAGCTCCGGAAGGTCATTGCTCTCAGGGTTGTGTTGGAACCACCCAGCCACGTGCGTGTGGCCAAAGAAGGCCATGTCGGTGGTCATGTGCCGAAAGCTAAGCATCGCTTCGCGCGGGGTGGTCGTGTAAAAGTCGGGATCGGGCACAGAGCCATGACAGAGCGTGAAGAAGTTTTCGACGCGCAAGGGCTCCAGGGATGCAAGAAAATCGCGGTTTTCGGGTGTGAGCCTCTCCCTGGTCCAGACTATGCATTGGCTCGCGGCATTTGTGAACCATATCTCTCTGCCGGGGTGGACAGCCGCCTCATCATGATTGCCGCGCACGGCGATGGGCCGGAGCCATGAGACCATCTCACAACACTCGTTGGGATAGGCCCCGTAGCCAACCACGTCGCCCAGGCAAAGGTAGACATCAATGCGCTCCGAGGATAGAGCCGCCAGCACGGCTTCTAAAGCATGGATATTGCTGTGGATGTCAGATAGCAGCGCGTAACGCATGGTTCGCCCTTCGCTTACTTGGTATGGGCAAGCGCTATCGCGGTCTCTATCTCACCTACCGCCTGCCGCAGAAGCAAACGAGTGACTATGTACACGTCTTCCAACGCGTCGTCGGCAGCCTCTCGAGACGTAGGCCAATCATTATTCTGGCCCCTCTGTCCATTCTCGTGCAACCTCTTCTCCCACGACGCCAGCCAGTCGTCAAGAACTGAGTTTCCCTGCTTCTGTTTAGAAAATCCACGAGGAAGCGCGGCTGCCACAAGATTCGGCGCGATTCGGCCGAGTTCAGCCAGCAGGGCTACCTGTCTCTGGGCTATGGGCAGCGTGGCTGCGCGTAGCAGTGTATCAACCGCGGCCCGACCGCGGGCCACCTGCGCCCCAGCCATCCTCACCTGCGCCCACATCAGGCCCGCTCGCGCCCCGTCGAGAGCGCCCAAGGGCTGCCCGCGGCCACTGGCCAGCAGTTCCCCCAAAACGGCTGCCAGCATCAGCCCACCCCGACGGACCTGGCCCAGCGCGACCAGCACCTCCTCAGTATTCAGCTCCGTGCCGACCGCTCGCAGCCGGTACTCAGCCTCGTAGCCAACGTCAAGAGTACAGGCCAGGCGATTCAGCTCGGCTAACGTCGCGGCCAGAAGACCGCAATACCGCCAGTCGCGCAGCTCTGGGCCGACGGACTGGGCGAGCATGAGGGCCTGCCGGATGCGCCCGTCATCGCGAACGGCGTCCAACCGCGAGAGCAGCCTATTGTCCGGCGGGCCTATGGGCGGAAGCGACACCCGCAAGGTCGCCAGCCGTCGGACTTCAGACTGGAGGGCGACGGCCTCAGCCTGTGCCCAAGCCCTGTGGGAGGGCCACGCTGCGCAGCACTGCGCCAGTGCCAGCGCTCGCGCTGGCCTGCCATGCCCGCGAAGGGCGAGGCAGATGCGCCAAGCCGCCATGGGGTTGTCCCGCAGCCACTCGGCCACCCGCACGTCAGCCGCCCGGGATCGCCTCTCCGGGTCCGGATGGGTCTCGAAGATGCGGTCAATCCATGGGTTGGATCGCGGGCGGAGACGGTCCAAAAAGACCTTGAGGCCAGCCGGGTCGTACCCCGCCAGGCCCGCCAGAGCCACGCCCACGCTGTCCGCCTGGGCCTCCTGACGACGGGAATGACGCAGGGAATTCAGAACGCCCACAGCGAGGATAGTGTCAGCTCCGCCCTCGGAGGTACCACGCGCCAAGCCGGCAAGGCTAAGCCAAAGAAGCTGGCGTACAAACAGGCGTTGAAAGTCGCGGTCCTCGACGTGGGCCATCTCGTGGGCCAGCACACCCGCCAGCTCGTCAATGCTCGAGGCATGTCCCAGAAGGCCTCTGTATAGGTAGATATAGCCGCCGGGTAGCGCCAAGGCATCCACTCGCAAGCTATCCAGGATTTTCAGCCGGTACGGCATGGCCCGTGAGCGGAGGGAGAATGCGTCGGCAGCAATGGCGTCAATGAAGGCGGTTGCTTGCGGGCCTTTCCACACCCCCATGCTGTGCTCCAGTGACCGGGCCGCCATCCGCCCTAGGTTGTCCTCAAGACGGTCGAGGACATCCGACTGACCCTGCACACCAAGCGCCTGTGCCACCGCTATCGCGATGAACAAACATGCTACCCTGCGCATCGGGCGTCATTGTACGACACTTGCTTACCCGCGTGCGCACCGATAGACTGTGCGGCGATGGGCAGAATCATCGGAATCGGTCTCGATCTGGTAGAAGTAGCGCGCATCGCCGACCTTCGCCGGCGGCACGGGGAGCGTTTTGAGAAACGGGTTTTCAGCGAGGCAGAGCTGGCTGCGGCGGGCGTAAAAGATGCGCGTGATGAGCGCGTGGCCGCTCGCTTCGCGGCCAAGGAAGCCGTCATGAAAGCCCTTGGGACGGGCTGGGCGCAAGGCGTGGGGTTCAAGCAAATCGAGGTATTCAGCTTGCCCTCGGGCCAGCCCGTGGCAACCCTCAAGGGAGCAGCAGCCCTCCGCGCCCAGAGTCTTGGGGCCAATTCCATTCATATCACCATGACCGACCAGGGCCAGTGGGCCGCCGCCGTGGCCATCTTGGAGGGCCCCGATGTCCCTGCTTGACCGCTACTTGCTCCGCCACTTAGTCCTCCCCTTCGCCATAGGCCTGGTGACCTTCATGGCCATCATGCTGGCGGAAGTAGCCTGGCGGATGTCGGGGTTGCTAATCGGGTCGCAAGTCTCGGCGTTGACTCTGGCCAAGTACTTTCTCCTCTCGGCACCGCGGGTGGCAGTATGGTCGGCGCCAGTGGGGATTTTGGTAGCGGTGAGCATGGCCATGACGAGCCTGGAGCGCCACGGAGAAGTAACGGCCATTCGCGGCGGCGGTGCGTCGTTGGCACGCGTGGAGACGCCGTGGTTTCTGGCCGCCGCGCTGGTCTCGGCGGTGGCTGTGTGGATGAATGAAGCCATCGTGCCCAAGACAACGGCGCGCGCCGAGGCAATATTCCAGCAGATGACCTATCAAGCACCCGTTGTGAAACAAGCTTGGGACGAACTTTTCCGCTCCCCCGACGGGCGGCTATTCTACGTGCACAGGCTTGACGCCGAGCGCAATGTCCTCGAAGGCGTGAGCATTTGGACCTTCGATGAGGGCGGACGGCTGAAAACGCTCACGGTGGCGCGGCGGGCGGCCGTGGAGGGACGGCGCTGGACGCTCATTGATGGCTATACCCGCCGCTTCGACGAGCGAGGGGAGCCTGCTGGGCCACCCCAGCCCTTTGCCCGCCAGCCCGTGGAGCTGTGGGCAGCAATCCACCAGTATTATGCCGAAAAACGCACGCCCTACGAGCTTAGTATCACGGAGCTGCGCGACCTTACCCGCGTGCTCGAGGCCAGCGGCCGCGACGCCCACCAGCTCCGCGTCCATCTGCACTTCAAGTACTCCATTCCATGTGCGGCCCTCGTCTTCGCGCTCCTTGCGGGGCCACTGGCTCACCGATATGCCCGGCTCGGAACATTCGCGGGTCTCGTGCTCGCAATAGTGATACTCTTTCTGTACAACGGGGTGCGCTCGTGGACGCTGGCCCTCGGGCTGGCCGGAAGCATACCCCCCGCCGTGGCCGGCTGGCTGCCCAATGCCCTCTTCGGAGCAGTAGGCATATGGCTCGTGGCAACTCAGGAATAGCAGCCATCGTCGAGGCCAGCGTCAGTTGAGCCGATCGGCAAGAGGAGAAGCCGCCAGAGAAGCCCTTATGGCCGCGGTCTCGTGGGCCACTATCTCGTCCAGCGACAGGTCTGGGCCAGGCTGCACCAGGGTCTCGATGCCTAGCGGACCGTCGTAACCGGCGGCAGCCAATCCTTCCCACACCACCCTATAATCTACTTCGCCCTCTCCAAACAAGCGCGCGCGGTCCTGCCGGGCGGTGTCCTTCACGTGGACATTCCAGATAAGGCCACCGTAGGCTGCAATCGCCTCGAGACCATAGTCCTCCGGGCAGGCTACGTGGTTGCCCGGGTCGAAGGTCACCCCGACCGTGTCGCGCCCGGCCATCTCGATGAGCCGTAAAGTAGCCCAAGGCTTCTCGGTTATCTGCCCATCATGGGTCTCTAGGACGATGCGCTTGTCGTATTCCGCCGCTACGTCGGCTGCGAGGGCAAGGCCCCTCGCGGCGCGTCTCCATTGTTCATCCGTAAGTCGGTCAGGCGCCCCCAAAGCCGGTATCTGGCGAATGAGCCGACAGCCCAGGAGATCGGCAAACATGCAGTAGCGGCGCAAGTCTGCCAGAAACCGTCCCATGGTTGCCTCATCAGCGTCAGCGTATGGGCCAATGTAAGTCGCCAAACACGACACCGAAAGCCCAAGGTCGCGCAGCAGCAACGCAAGTCGCACGACCTCTTCTGGGGAGACATCGGGCGGCAGGTGCTCGGGAAGACCGAAAATCTCAATCGCCCCGCAGCCATAGCGAGCCGCTAGCGCGATGCTCTCGTCCAAAGAATGTCCCGCTGTTACTTTCGTGCACAGAGAGAGAATCATGTCGCCCGCTCTGCTCGTCACGCAGTCAGTGCATATTTTCTTCCCTGCAAAAGGTGTCACACCTTCCCCAGGCCGCGGCGAGGAGTCCCGGAAGGATCTTTGGCCAGCCGGTCGAACTTCGCACCCTCTGTCAGCCCACGCCAGAAGGAGGAACGGCAACAATGCTTACAGTTGTCTGCATCGGCGATTCCATAACGCAGTCCTTCAGAGGAACGGACATCGAGCATCTGAGCTATCCAGCACGCCTGGAAAGCCTCTTGCAGCAGCGAGGCATCCCAGCGCGTGTGGTGAATGTCGGCCTGGGCGGTGAGTGCGCGGACGCCGGAGCCAGACGCTTCGCTGAAGACGTCCTGTCCGAGAGGCCCAGTGTGGTAACCATAATGTACGGCGCCAACGACCAGTATCTCTTGCCAGACGAAAGGCGCTCGCGCGTTTCCTTGGACGACTATGAAGCCAGTCTGCGGGAAATGGTTGAGCAGGGCAGGCGCGCAGGCGCAAGCACAGTGCTCATGACCCCGCCACCGTTTACGATGGCCTTCCTGCAATACCTGACAGATGACCGCCTCTACTCCGTGTTCGGGGCCTCGGTTTTGTTGGGACAATATGCTGAGCGGGTGCGGCTGGTCGCGCGAGAGCTGGGCACGCCTTTGGTAGACATGTATACCAGCTTCATTAACCTCTCGCTCAGCGGAGCCGACATGAATGCCCTTCTGCCCGACGGTGTTCATCCGGTGCCTGAGGCGCACGGCTATATGGCCGAGTGGATGGTGGACGTAGTCGCGGCGGCACTCCAATGACGAGCCGAACTTCATGGGGGCAAGGCGGCCAGCCAGAAGCGGAAGGGCTTGGGGAGGCTGGCCGGAAAGTTAGCAGCACAGGCGCCGCATCACTCACAGTCCGTGGGCTGGCAATTTTGCCCGACGGCTCTTCGTCGAGCAAAACCCGCGCCATTCCCACTTCCGCCGCCCTCGGGCAGGCTCCTTGCGTCTCGGTGTCTATGCACGCGGGTGGGAATTTGCCAAGAACCACTCTTCGTCAAAAATGACGTGGGCAATGGCCTTCCGCCGCCAGGTATAGGAAAGATGTATCAAGCCGTTCCTGGCGCGTATTATGGATGGGTAGGAGAACTCTGCGTCGTCAGTCTCCAAGTCGAGTTTCCGCGGCCACGTCTCGCCCTCATCCTCAGAAAGCGCAATGCTGAGAGGGCTACGGCGGCGCGGCGAGTCATTAAAGACCAATAGCAGCCGCCCGCCAGGCAAGGCCACGATGTCGCAGCCGGCGTTGGGATTAGGCAAAGCTGTAGATTCAGCCGCGGTCCAGGTTTCACCCCGGTCGAAGGATTGTGACCGCTGTATCAACCGCGGCTCGTCATTGCGCATCAGTGCAACGATGGAGCCATCGCGCTTCTGAAAAAGAGTAGGCTGGATATGGCCGCCAGGGCCGGGGATTATTGCCGACCGGTGCCACGTCACCCCACCGTCGTCGCTGATATACATGAAGGAGCCGCCCTGCCGATCGTCGTACATCGGCAGAATCGTTCGGCCGTCGGACAGATAGAGGGGCTTATTGCGCACCATGGTACCAAGCGGCTCGCCCATCACTACCGGCTCAGTCCAGGTCTCGCCCTCATCGGCGCTGGTCATATGCTTAAGCTGGGCCGTATCCCAACCCTCGCCAACCACAGTCACGAAAAATAAGTGAAGCAAGCCATCCGGCGGGACGAAGGGGACGGCATTGCCCTCAGGTTGGCCGGGCGTGTCCCAGAGCACCCGCGGCGGCGTCCAAGCCCCCGTTGAGGCTACCCAGCGCGCCCCCATTAGCGCCACATCGGGTTCTTTCTCTCGACTGCCCGCGTACCAAACGCCAAACAAATGCCCACTAGGCAGCTCACAGATAGCGCTGCAATGGCACTCGGGTCGGCGCGCATCCGTTTCGAACATGAAGCCCTTGCGAAAATGCATCTCGTGACCGCCGGAGCAGAGAGTCGACGGAAGCCCGCGGTCTCCGATATTATCCATGTGCTAGTCAGGGTTCGCCGGCGGCGGCTAATCTCCTTGGACCGAGAACATAGAGGTTTGGGCAATCGCAGCGAGCAATACACCGCTGGCCGCGCCGGGTGACGTGCAGAACGAGAGGTGCGAAACATGAAAGCTGTGGCGCATAGACACGGTCTTTGGAGAACGCAAGAAGCTGGGATGGTGCTGGCCGGAGCGGCGGGGATTGCTGTTGCTATGACGGTGGCGGCGAAACTGCGTTTCTATCTGCCGTGGTCACCCGTGCCGGTGACGCTGCAGACTTTCGTCGTGCTGGCGGCAGGGGCAACCCTCGGGCTTGGCGTCGGGGCCGGAGGCGTGGCCCTTTACGCCGCTCTGGCGAGCGCTGGGCTTCCGGTATTAGCTGGTCCGAGCCTGGTCGGACCGACGGGCGGTTACGTACTCGGTTTCGTGGCGGCGGCGGCGCTGGTCTCTTCCGCAGCGGGCAGCAGGCCTCTGACGATACTCATTGCAATGCTGGCAGCGGAGGCGTTGATTCTGGCTTGCGGAGCCGCGTGGCTGGCTGCCTGGACGGGTGGTTCAACGGGCGCGGCTTGGCACGCTGGCGTCGCACCCTTCCTATTCGGCGACGGCTTGAAGCTCGCGGCGGCATGGGCTTGCGCGGTGGGATACAAGGCGCGCCGTTCGACACCCTAACACAACACCCAGCGTCTCCAACCCGAAGCTTGCTGCGCGGCGGCTCGTGCGCCCGAAGCGCAACGACGCTGCCTGCACCGCACGAGTAACTTTGCAGACGCTAGCCGTCGGTAGTAAAGGGCGCCGGCGGTCTATTCTTATGCTGACCAGGCAGGCCCTGGCGCGGGGGCGAACTCCGACACTCCTGGACGAGTCAAAAGGCATCTGCAGGAAGCTGCCAACATGAAGCTACTCGACCGGTACCTGTTGAGGGAAATGCTGCCAGCCTTTGCAGGCGCGGCGCTGACCTTTATCGTGCTGCTGGTCGGCCACATGCTTTACGTGGTGGTGGAAGTGGTGGTGGAACGTGGCGTGCCGCTGCCAAGCGTGATGCGTTTTCTGGCGCTGAAGGTCCCCGCGGCGGCAGTGATGGCCCTGCCCGTCTCGGCGCTTCTAGGCTCGGCCCTGGCCTACAATCGGATAGCAACAGATGGAGAACTGGCTCCGCTGCGGGCGGCCGGTGCAAGCCCGTGGCGGCTGCTGCTTCCGGCAGCCATCCTCGGCCTGGGTGCCGCGGCAATGGTTTTCCTACTGAATGAACACGTCGCTCCGCGCTGCGAAGAAGCCTCCCGTCGGCTACTCGTCGAGTCGGTTTCCCGTCAGCGAACTTTGGCTTTCACGCCGCGGCGCTTCCTGGAGCTTTCCACGACTGCCTTCGCCTATCCAGACGACGTAGACAGCCGCACAGACAGACTTGTTCGGGTCAGGCTGTTCCTCCTGCGCGGGGAGGACCCGCCGGTACTAGTTGAAGCACCTGAGGCAGTCTTTGTGGGTGGCGAGTTAGTTGCTCAGCGCCCGCGGACTTATGCCCCAGGTTGGGATGGAGACCTTGCGTGGGGGACGCTATCGAGCCTGCGAGTGCCGCTGAGGCCGGAGGCGCTGTACTTGCCCGGCGAAGCCGGCAGCCTGCGCGGCCAAAGCCTGGGGGAACTTTACCGGACGTGGCGGCAAAGCGCGCGAACACCGGGGCAGGCTCGACGTGCGGCCCTCGAGATACACGCCAGGCTTGCGATGAGCGCGGCTGCCCTAGTCTTCGCGCTCTTCGCCGCGCCCCTCACCTTGGCCGTCGGGCGCGGCCGGACGCTTTCCGGCGTGGCTCTCAGTCTCGTGGTGGTGTTTGCTTACTATCTGGTCATGCTCTGGGCGCGGCTGCTGGGGGAGCGCGGACTGCTCCCGCCTTCGCTGGCCGCGTGGGGGGAGAATCTACTTCTGCTCGCGCTGACGGCATGGCTTACCTCGCGTTCGCATTAGCGGCAGTGCTCGTGGTAGGGAGGCCGGGAACAGGCCTCGCGCAGAGCGTGGGGGCCCCACCCCAGGTCGCTCAGGCTGCCGAACCTCCCGCCCCCGCGCTCAACCAAGGACCGCCCTCCGCCCGCTCAGGCACCGCCCCGGAAGGCATCGTCTCCGAGCCGCAGCAGGAGCCGATGGAAAGTGAGACTCCAGTGGGAGAGGAAGGCGGTCAAATCGCCGGCGAGCCAGCGGAAGCACCTCAGCCGACTGAAGCGGCGGCACAACCCGCTCCAGGCGAGGGGCGGCCCGGAGCAGAAGGTGCTGCAGGCCCCGGGGCCGCCCGCCCGCTTTCCGAAGAACAAGTCGAAGTTCAAGCCGAAAGCGTCTTCATGACAGAGGACGTGTTGGCCGGCTCAGGCGGTGTCGTCGTGCGCACCCAAGACTACACCATCACCGCCGACACCGTGGAGATAAACCGGCGGACCAATGTGGGACGCTTTCGAGGACGAGTGGTAATCGAGGGCAGGAACCAGCGAGCCGAAGGTGAAGCCCTCTGGATAGACATAGACACTGGCTGGTGGAAACTTGAGCCGGCGGCCACGACCGTAGAGCCGGAATTCTTCGCTGGAGGCGTCCTCGAGCCACTATATGCGCGCGGAGCTGAGGCAAATTACGATCCTGACAAGGACACCGTTCACGTCAGCCGCGGCGAGGCCACTAGTTGTGAGCTGCCCAAGCCCCACTACGCGCTCAAGTCCTCTCAGGTGACCGTCCGCCCTGACGATAAGGTAACTCTCCGCCGCCCGTCCCTCTACTTTTTCGGCCACCGCCTTCTCCAATACCCCTTCAACCTGACGATGTCGCTGCGCGAGAGAGAACAACGAGTATTTCCGGAGCTTGGCAGCAATGACGTGGAAGGCAACTACCTGAAATTCGCCTTTTTGTATCTCATGGGCAGCCACAACAACGGCGTCCTGCGGCTGCATTTCACCCAACTGCGTGGGACGGGCTTCGGCTTCGACCACCTCATGCAAGACAGTCGCCAGAGCCTATTCCTTTCGCTCTTCGATGAGCCGCAGGAGGGAGCTCAAGCCCTCAGGCTTCAGCACGACTATCAGTTTGGCCGCACCCTTTCGTCAGACCTTTCCGTCAGCTACCAGAACTCCAGCGGCTTTATGTACGCCTCCAGCTCCCTCAGCAGCGACCTCACCTTCCGCAATACCGACGCCGACTCGGACACCACCCTCGGCCTGGCCCGCTCGCTAACCACAACGGGCTACGGCAGCTCCAGTCGCTTCGCCGCCAATCTCTACCACAGCCAGCGGTACGGCCGCGACACCAACTGGAATCTACGCTCCACCCTTACTAGCTCCAACTTCGCCGCGGCTGCCGCAAGCGATGAAGAGCTACTGATTGACTTCCAGTACCGCCACCGCGCACCGTCTTACGACATGGACCTTTACATTTCGCGGCGGCAGGACCTTGACGGTTCGCGCTACCAAGGGGACAGCAACTACTATGCTCTGAACCGCCAGCCAGCCTTGACTTTCCGTACAGACTCCGACCGGCTGGGCGGTTGGCGGTTGCTCGGCCGGTCCTTCGCACGTTTCCAGGTGGATTTGGGGAGCTTCGTGCAAGACCCACAGGGCGAAAGAATCGGCCGGCTGGCTTTCCTTGCCGACCTTGGAGGCACGGAACGCGACCTCGGCCCTCGTACGACAGCCCGCACCGCCCTACGGTTCCGACAGAGTTTCTTCGATGACGGCTCGGCCCAATACAGCGTGTCCTTCGACAGTGAGCTGAGGCGGCGCCTCGGCGGTCATTGGCACGCCCGCGTAAGCTACGACTATGCCTCCACCCGTGGCTTTGCCCCCCTCCGGCTCGATTACGGCGGAGTAGCCAATGACCTGCGCTTGCAGGTCGTGCGACTCAGTCCTGGCAGTTCTCGCCTCGAACTTTCCGGCGGCTACGACCTGCTCAGGAGCGCCTATTATGATGTCAGGATGCTCTTTGAACGGCGGGCATCGGAGTCGCTATACTGGCGGCTCCAGACGGCCTACAGCATCGAGCAGGCGCGATGGTGGCCTGTGGTTCTTCGCCTGACTACGGCGCACCCAAGCTTGTACCTGGACTTGTCGGCGAGCTACGACTTGGAGCGCAGCAAACTCTCAGTCGTTACGGCAGATACAGACTGGCGAATCGGGCGGTGGTGGCGCGTCGAGTTCGTCGGGAGCTACAGTGGCTGGACGGGCGCCCTCGACCAGGCCGATGTGCGGCTCACACGAGACTTGCACTGCCTGGTAGCCCAGCTCACCTGGAGCAAATGGCCGCGACAGTTGTACTTCGCCCTCGGCATCAAAGCCTTCCCATCGGAGACGAGGATGCTTGGCGTGGGAGCAACTGGCGCATACCTGCCTGCAATGCCTGGAGGATACTGATAGGCCGGCCCCTAGCAGCAGAAGGCTAACGCGGCCCAATAGAGACAACCAACGGGCGCAAGAGGGCCGCTGGCAAGGGAGGTTGACATAACGTGGGTTACGAGCACTGTGTCATGTTCCTGCTTCTCACTGCCTTGGCCATCGCCGCCGACCGCCAGGAACCGGTTTACCCGCCCTGGGTTCTCAGCGGCCTGCGCGTCGAACCGGCAGGTGGTATGAGAATACGGGTCACAGCCGGCGAAGCCGAAATCATGAGGCGCCGGATTGGCTTCCCAGAGACCTTACTCGAGCTCACGCCTTCACCTACCATCACCGTAACCGACGAAAAACTGGTTCTCGCCGACGAGAAGCCCCAGAGCTGGTTCGCCGGCACAAGCCTGCGGGAATGCACGTGCTTTCCCGGCGGCGGAGGCACGCCTCTTCCGTACTGCCTGGCGCCTCATTCCGTCCGCGTGAAAAAGGCGCCGGGCGACGGGCCAGCTTACGAAGAAGGCCGCGATTTCCTGGTTGACCACGACTGGGGCAAACTCGGGCGGATCCCCGGCGGGGCCATCGGCGAAGGTCAGGAAGTATTCGTGGATTACGCATATCGGCTGGCACGGCTGGACAGCATCGCATTGAGCCAGGACGGGCGCGTCCTTCTGGTTCGGGGGCCAGCCCGAAAAACGTGCCCGCCCCCACCAGAACTGGACGATGGGACCGTCCGCCTGGCCAACGTTCTGGTCTGGTACGGCACAACCGAGATAAAGCCGGGGCTGATATTCCCGTGCGGGCCGGACTATCCCGAACCTTCTGAGGAAGAGCGGGCGGAGCGCCAGAAGGCGGTTGCACACACCCTGGAAAAGCTAAGGGCCGGCGGAGACGTCGTCGTGTGCTCATGGGGTGATAGCGTGACGGCCGGGGGGGACGCAATTCCCACCGAAATGGCCTTTCCATGGGCCTTCGCGCGCGCCCTGCGTGAAAAATACCCCCAGGCGCGAGTCAAGCTCATTAATGCCGGCATTGGCGGCTCCAGCACACCTGGCCGTCTGCCCCACCTTGATACCGAGGTCCTGGCCCACAAGCCCGACCTGGTAACCATTGAATTCGTCAACGATTGCGGTCTTCCGGCCGAGACGGTGCTGAGCAACTGGCGGCAGGCCGTCGCTCGCATCAAGGCAGCGGGAGCTGACGTCATTTTGATAACCCCGCACCTGGTCATGCCTCCCTGGATGGGCTGGACCTATGAGGATATGTGGGGCCGGGACAATCGGGCCGCAGTCGAGCTAATGCGCCAGGTGGCTCGCGAGACCAATGTGGGCCTGGCCGACGTAGCCCGCCGCTGGGAACACCTGTGCCAGGAAGGCCTCCCCTACGTCACTCTTCTCTGGAACGGCATCAACCATCCGGACAATCGCGGCCACGAGTTATTTGTGCGCGAGCTGATGACCTTCTTCTAGCCCGCGAGAGCGTTGCGCGGGCCGGCCGCCTACCCGCCAATGCCTCGTCGCCGGGCCAGTTGTGGGTATGACGTGTGATATAATCGCCGGCGTGCCGAAAAAGACTTCTGGGAAAAAAGTGACGGTCCTGATTCAAGCCCAGGAGGAAGCGGTTTTGCCGCGGTACGAGACAGAGGGCGCGGCTGGCATGGACCTGCGGGCACACCTCGACGCCCCGGTGACGATAGCCCCCGGCGCCCGTGCATTGATACCAACGGGCTTGCGCGTTGCGATTCCACCGGGCTACGAGGGTCAGGTGAGGCCGCGCTCCGGCCTTGCCCAGCGTCACGGCGTGACTATTCTCAATGCCCCTGGCACAGTAGACTCGGACTATCGCGGCGAAATCAAAGTCATCATGATCAACCTGGGACAGCAACCCTTCACCGTCAAGCCCGGCGACCGGATCGCCCAGCTCATTGTCGCACCCGTCGCCAGGGCTGAACTCGTCCGAACTGACGAGCTTCCCCAAAGCGAGCGCGGAGAAGGCGGCTTCGGGCATACCGGAACCGGATAGGCATCTTCGCACATTGCCCTTGGGGAGCGATTCAAGAACATGCGCGCACGCCCTTCTTTCGTCGTCAAAGTGCCGCCGGCTGCCACCAGCTTGACGCTTGCACTGCTTACACTAACTGCGGGATGTGCGAGAACACCTACGGGCGAAAGCGTCAAGCCAACCCCAAGCCCTCCTGCTGCTGGGCCGGCCGTAGACGTCTCGCAGCTTGGGCTGTCAATGGCCGACGGCAGCACGAAAAAACTCTCAGAGATGCGGGGCAAGGTGGTCGTGCTCGACTTCTGGGCCACTTACTGCAAGCCGTGCGTTGAAAAACTGCCGCATTTGCAAAAGCTCGCCGAGGAGTGGGGCGACAAAGTCATCGTCATCGCCGTCACCCTCGACCCTGATGTAAAAGCCGCTGCAGCCTGGGCCAAAGCCCATAAGCTAACGCTTCCGGTGGCTGCCTTCGACGACGCAATGAAGCCTCTCCTCTTCCCAGGTGAAGAGAGTATTGTGATACCTCAGGTACGTGTAGTTGGCCCCGACGGGAAATTGGCCCGCAGCTTCGGGCCGGAAAGCTCCCTGGATGAGCTGAAGGCGTCTGTCGACGCGCTACTGGCCCCGAAGTAATAGAGGCCTCAACAGGGGTCGCCCGCTATGCGTATCAAAACCCTTCGCCGCCTCGTACAACTGGCCGCCCTCGCTGGTTTCGCATGGCAGCTCATTGGGACGCGCTGGGATCCCCAGGCCGCACCACCAGCACTTCCATTTTTCCTGCGCCTGGACCCGCTCTCGATGCTGACGACGGCCCGTTCGCCCATGGGGCGGCTGGTGCCCTATTTCCTGCCCGCCCTGATGCTACTGGTGCTAACGGTTATCTTGGGCCGCTTTTTTTGCGGGTGGCTTTGCCCCTTGGGAACGGTACTGGATATCTGGGAGCGGCTTGTCGGTAGCTCTTCCAGGCCAGGACGCCAAGAGGCTAATCGCCCCACCCTCAAATACTACTTACTCGCGGCGGTACTCCTGGCAGCTCTTTTCGGCACTCAGATTGCCTGGTTATTGGACCCGATACCTCTACTCACGAGAACAGCGGCCACGGTCATCTACCCTGTAACCCAAGCGGCTTACAATGGCATTGTTTTGGCCGCCTCCTCCACTCTTCGGGCAGTGGGGATGCGAGTGTATCCCGTTGAGGTTCACCATTTCGCGCTCAACATTCCCACCGCGGCCTTCTTTGCAGGCATTCTGGCCCTCAGCCTGATTTCTCGGCGATACTGGTGCCGGACGCTTTGCCCGCTCGGCGCCCTGCTTGGCATTTTCGGGCGATGGGGGCTATGGCGCAGATACGCCACTGGGTGCGTTGGGTGCCGGAAGTGCGTTGGCGAGTGCAAGATGGGAGCGATTGTGGATGAAGACCCCACCGCCACCCGCTCCCCGGAATGCATCCTATGCTACAACTGCCTTGTGTGTCCTAAGCCTGGCATCGCCCACATCGGATTCAAGGCCAAAAGCCAAGGGCATCTGGTCGCAACCGGTGTCAGCCGCAGGGGCCTCGTGCTCTCGGCCCTGGCCGGGGCCGCCTATGGGGCCGTTGCGTCAACGGCCGCCACTCGCCGTCCCCTCAGCGACAAGCTCATCCGCCCGCCCGGCGCCATCAAGCGGACGGCTTCGGGGCGCATTGTGCGACTTACAGAGGCTGAATTCCGGGCCGCGTGCGTCCGCTGCGGCAACTGCATGAAAGTCTGCGTTACCGGCGGCCTGCAACCGGCCATCTTCGAGGCGGGCTGGGACGGCCTTTACACCCCCGTCCTGGTGCCCGTCATTGGCTGGTGCGAGGAAAAATGCAATGCCTGCGGACAGGTATGCCCCAGCGGGGCGCTAATTCCCTTCGACATCGCTGAGAAGCCACGCATTAAGCTGGGCCGCGCGTCCGTTGACCAAAGCAAGTGCTTAGCCTGGCGCCGCGGCAATCTGTACAAAGAGTGTCTGGTGTGTAAAGAGTGCTGTCCCTACGGCGCAGTGCAGCTCATCGAGGTCGAAGGGCGCATGCGTCCGGTTGTAGATGAGGAAAAATGCGTGGGCTGTGGGCAGTGTGAGAACAAGTGCCCCGTTACACCCGAACGGGCTATAAGGGTACAGCGAAAGGGGCCGGAAGGCTAAAAGTAGGCGCGCGGAGGGCCTATTTAGTACTCTTTTCCCTGCGAGGAGGTGACCGCCGTGGCGTCTGTGGTTCTTCTCCTAGCGACGGTACTGGCTTCTCCCCCACTGCCGCGAGACGTACTTGAATCGCCTTTCGGCATAGTAAATCCGTGGCCCGAAGTTGGAGCAAAGGGCATGGGCGCGGTTTGGTGCCGATGTGGAGGAGGGGCAACCTCCCTGGGCGATTGGCCGAGCATCCAGCCCCTGGCTGGCGTATTTCGCTGGGAAGCAGCCGACGCCGAAATGCGAGTCTACGAAGAGGAGGGGTTGGTGCCGTGTCCGATATTGTCCTACACGCCGGAATGGGCATCTCGGGCGCCTGGGTCGAGGGACGCCAGCGCTCGTCCACCTCTCAGCCTCCGCGACTATTTCCGTTTCTGCCGAGAGATAGCGGCACGATATGCGGGTCGGGTTTGGTTTTGGGAAATCTGGAACGAACCGAACATCGGCTTCTTCGAGGGCACCGCTGCCGACTATGCAGACTTGCTGAAAGCCGGAGCACTGGGCGTGTTGGCGGGCAATCCGAAGGCCTACGTGGTTTTCGGCGGCATGGCAGGCGTGGACCGACTTTTCCTTGACCTATGCTATCAGCACGGCGTGGCCGACTACTTCGACGTCATGGCGGCCCATCCGTACCAGTGGGGCACCACCTTCAACGACGGCTGGTTTTTCGACAAGCTTGAAATGCTGCGGGCCACCATGAGCGCCTGGGCCGACGGGCCTAAACCCATCTGGCTGAACGAGGTGGGCTGGTCAACAGGCGACCCCGGCATCACCGAAGAGATTCAGGCGCGGCTGCTCGTACAGTGTTTTGTGAGCGCTTTATCTCGAGAAGACCTGGGCGTCGAGCGGGTCTTCTGGTATTGCGTGAAGGACTGGGGCGGGCCGGGGCATGGAGTTTATGCCGACGACGGGCACAAGAAGCCGGCGTGGTATGCTTACCAAACAATGACACGAAGCCTCAGGGGGCTGAAATACCTCGGCCGCATACAGGTCGGGGAGCCTGCGCGTGCGTATGTCTTCGGCGGCGCAGGGGATAGAGCCGTTGTGGTCGTGTGGTCATCGGACCTCGAGGAGCATGAAATATCGCTGCCTCTCGGCGCCGAGGCGGTCAGTGCCTGGGACGCAATGGGCAACGGCTTAGAGTGTGGACAGTATGCCGCGGGGCGGTTGACTATGGTGGCGCGGCCGCAGCCAACATACGTGGAGGTGCCGAAGAGCGCTCTCCGCGACGTGGAGCAGGTAAAGCCCTTGGCCGTTTCATTGCCCGACCCGGCTCGGCGGCCGCGCGGATGGCTGAGTCTGTATCCGCAGCCCGGGTGCGAGATGCCATGGCTTTGGCGGGGCCACACGGTATCTTTGTCGGGTCGGCTGGTCAACGTGGGTGACAAGGCAGCACGTGGGCAGATAGTGACTGTCCTAGCTACTGACGACGGACGAGAGCTTGCCAAGGCACAGACGCCGGTCGCTGCGGAGCCGCTGACGGACACGCGCTTTGCGGTAAACGTGTCTTGCCCACGGGAAGCGCCGGAGGAAGCAACGCTGACGCTAAGAGCAGAGCTGAGCAGCCTGCGCTTGCCAGCGCTGAAACTGCACGTGCTCATCGGCGACGGGCCTACGGTGAACTTCCTGGCCAACAGCCACCTAGAACGAAGCCTTTACTTGCAACCGGATGCGGAGAGCGGATGCGCCGAATCGGTGCGCTTCGGGAGCAGATGGGTCTATCGAATACCCGTGCCGTATGCGTGCCGAGTCGTGGTAAGAATGGACGTCGGGGCGCACCAAGCAGGGCCGTGGAGCGTGGCCTGGTCGCAAGACGGCAAGGAGTGGCGGCCGCTCATGTCAGGCAAAAGCGACCGGCAATGGCACTCCGCAAAGGTGGACGACCTAAAGCCAGGACGCCTGTACCTGAAGTGCGAAGGCCAGGACCAGCAAGTCGGACAGGTGCGGGTCACCTTTATTACTGCAACGCCCTAACAACGGCATGGACACGGGGACGTCCTTTAGCGAAGGCCACACGGAACCTGCGGGCAGAGTTTTAGCCTAAACTTCACCTCGGTGGCCACTCGCGTGAGGCAGCGCCAGGCTTACCACTTGGACTGGCAGACCAGCACGAAAGGAAATAGGTTATTCCACTGCCGCGCCCGTCAGGAACGCTCCGAAGACACCATGCCACGTTTGCCACGGCGGGAGATAAAGCTCTCGACCTGCTGGCGGGTGGGCATGGCCGCCTCGGCGCCAGGTTTGGTGCAGGCGATGGCAGCAGCAGCCGTGGCGAAAAGGGCAGCGTCGTCGAAGCTGGCTCCCTCAGCCAGCCGAATGGCGAGGGCGGCGGCGAAGGTGTCTCCTGCGCCCGTAGTATCCACGGCCTGGACCTGGTAGGCCTTCACCCGGCGGCCGCCGTCGTCATCGAATAGTACGCATCCCCTGGCCCCCATCTTGACCACCGCGCGCTTGACCCCACGGGCATGGAGGGTTTCGGCGGCCTCGAAGGCGGTAGCAATATTGGTGACCCTGACGCCCGCTAGGGTCTCAGCCTCGCTGGCGTTAGGAGTGATGACGGTGGCGTAGCGCCACAGGCGCGGCAGCCCCTGGCGGAGAGGAGTGGGGTCGAGCAGTACTGGCACGTCGCGGTCGGTGCCGATTTGGATAACGCGGTCAACACAGGACAGCGGAATGCCCATCTGGACGACGATCACGTCAAGGTGCTCGAGGTCGGCAAAGGCCTCTTCGACATCGGCTAGGGTCAGCTCCATGTTGGCGCCGAGGGCCGACAGAATTGCGTTCTCGCCGCCGGGGAGGACGGTCACGAAGGCGCAACCCGTGGGCTTGGCCGGGTCAGCGCCAACGTGGGAGGTGTCCACTTTTTCTTGAGCGAGATGGCGCAGAAGCAAAGGGCCAAAGGGATCCTTGCCGACCCGGCCGATAAGGTGGACGCTGGCGCCAAGGCGAGCAGCGGCGACGGCCTGGTTAGCGCCCTTGCCGCCAGGCGCCAACTGCATTGTATCAGCTACGACGTTCTCGCCAGGCTGCGGCAGGGCCTTCGCCTTCAGGACGAAGTCAATGTTGACGTTGCCGACAACCGCAACCTCTACTGGCACCTTCCGTGCCCCCACCGGATAGCGGATGCCTGGCTGCTGACGCGGCTGCGCCGCGCGGCCCCATATTTTAGCGAACAGCCGCGCGCGTTGCACCTGCGCAAGCTCGCCCAAGCAAGAAACCCAAGAAGTGGCCGCGGAAGGCATAGGCCCGCAGAGGGGGAAAACAACGCCGTGGCGACATGCGCGCTCAGAGCTACGCCGCCGTCATAGGAGAGCTAATCATGGCTGCTAATTACGGGCTTCAAGGACCACGCATTGGCTGGTACGGCAAGTGTTTCCGCAAGCTGTTCTTCGACTTCCATAGCTCGCAGCACGCCCTAGGGCTTGCGGCCGCGTTCGATGCAGAAGGCTGGGCCGAGCGATGCGCCCAAGCCGGTGCCCAGGCTGTTTCGGTGTTCATAAAATGCGGCTTCGGCTGGTCCTTCTACCGCAAAGGCTCCATCCGATACGTACATCCCCAACTGCCCGAAGGCTTGGACATGGTCGAAGCGCAGATAGAAGCCTTCCACCGGCGAGGCATCAAGACAATTGGCTACTACCATACGTTCAACAGCGAACCCATTGCCCGCGACCATCCTGACTGGGCGCGGCGAGACGCAAGCGGGAGGACACCGGAGCCGAAGGCAATTTGCATGCAGGGGCCGGTATTCGAAGAGTGGATGCTGCCGCACCTAGTGGAAGTCGTCACGAACTATGAGATTGATGCGATGTTTTTCGACGGCACGTATGCCTGGGGCCCATGCTATTGCCCGACGTGCCGACGCCGTTTTCGGGAGGCCGCCGGCGAGGAGCTGCCGGCTGGCCCAGAAGACCCGCGGTGGGAGGCCTATGTCCCCTGGGCGCTGGAGGATTACCGGCGAATCCGACAGGCCATCAGCGACACGCTCCACGCTCACCGGCCGGACATGCCGACTTCGTTCAACTGGGCATACACCATGAGAATGCCCGAGTCGGTTCCAGAGCACGTAGGTAATCTTATGCTCGACGTGCCGCCGGAAGACCAGGCTTTCAACGGTTCCTACCAGGCGCGCCACTGGGCGCTCACGGGAGTGCCCTTCGACATCATGAACTCGGCTTTTTTGCAGTGGTGGGGCGATTGGGCCTGCAAGCCCGCCACCTGCCTCAAGCACGAAGTCGCGCCAGCCATCGCTAATGGCGGCCTGACGTGGATTGGCTATCAGATGACCCACACCTTCGACGTAGCCGAGCCAGTGATGCGACAACTGGGCGAGGCGCTGGCCTTCGTCAAGGAGCGGGAGCACCTCCTCGAGGGAGCCAAGGTCGTCCCGTGCGTACTGGTATTGCACTCTACGCAAAGCCACCTCACGCACGGGGCACGGCTCATGGTGGACGAAGCGGCCATGCGCGGTGCTCATCGGCTTTTCCTGGAGACCGGCCTGCCACATAACTTCGTGGATGAGCATTGGTTGCTGAACTACCTATGCACGACGCCGGCGGCGGAGCGGGCGCCCGTAATAGTGCTGTCGGACCAGAGGCGCCTGGAACCAGAGCTTGTCCAAGCGCTGCAAAACTATGTCCGCGAGGGGGGCGGGCTGCTGGTGACGGCCTACACCGCCACCTTAGGGCCAGATATGAGGCCAGCCGGCCGGTGCGACCTGCAGGAGCTGCTCGGGTTGAGGTTCGTCGGAAGCCACGAGCAGTCACACTCGTATCTGGTCGTGACGGAAGTCGGTCTAGACGAACCTCGACTAGCAATGCCGCACTTACTCGAAGCGCCTGCCGCGCTGGTAGAGCCAGTTGCCAAGAACGTGAAGGTATTGGCAGAGCTGTGGGGGAGCTACGTGCGGGCTGACGGTCAACCTCTGCTACGATGGTCACCGCCCGGAGAGCCGACGGGCTACCCGGCCATCACTTTCCGTAAAGTTGGCAAGGGAGCAGTGGCTTACTGTGCACATGACGTCTTCCGTGCTTACCATGCAAAGAACGAATGGACGCTCAAGCACATTGTCGAGACGCTTGTTCGCCGGGTGGCACCGGGTTTTCCCATCAAAGTTGAAGCACCGGCCTGGCTTGAAGTCACCCTGGCCGCGCAAGATACGCCCGCCGGACGCAGGACCGTGGTCCACTTGTGTAACTACCACGGCAACCGCCCCTTCGACGCAAGCAACCTGTGCATCGAGCAAACCCTCCCCGTGCGCAGAGTGAAGGTTACCCTCATGTATCCCCAACGGCCGCGCAAGATAACACTGGAGCCGGGAGGGGTCGAGCCAAGGTGGACCTTCCGTGGCCGGAAACTCACGGTGCGCATTCCGGAAGTTGAAATTCACACGGCGGTCCTCATCGAGTAGGCGTGGCGGTCTTGGCAGGGTTCGTCGCCAGGCCAAAAGTGCGTGTAGCTCAAGGAGGCGAAGGAATGGGACTCCTGTTGGCCATCGGCCTTGTTTTCTTGGGTGCTGAAGGCGTCACGGCACCCAAAATTGCAATATTCGCGGAGCCAGATTTTCCATACTACATGGCAGCGCCGACAGACTCGCCACGGGCCTACCAGGAGCTTTTCCAGGAAGTGGGGCTGGAGGCGGAGCTGATAACGTTCGCAGACCTCCTGCGCCCCGAAGAGTTCAATGCCCGAAAGTACGCGGTCTACGTTCACCCCTGTGGCAACACTTTTCCCGTGGAGGCGTTCGGGGCGCTGGTGGACTTTCATGAGGCTGGCGGAAGCATCGTCGTGCCCAGTGGCGTGCCGTTTTGTCATCCGTGCGTGGCACGGGGAGCAGCGTCGTGGGCTTTCGGCTCCGGCGCGGACGGCGGGCGAGTGGTAGGCCAAGCCCATTCGGGCGCGGCGGCCTTCGAGGTATACAACCCGCGCGGGCGCGATTGGACAGGGCCAAATTCGCCGCGGCTTGGGGTGCGGCCTGGTGAAAAATACGTGGTGGGCGGGTGGGTGAAGCACGACGAGGAGTTCACGCCCCACGACAATACGCGGATCTTCCTGCGTTTCTTCGACACACAGGGACGGTTCATCGGCCAGCAAGGGCCGCGAATCCCAGACAAGCCTTGCGACTGGACGGAGCTGAAGATGGAAGTCACGGCGATGCCGGGTGCAGCCACTGCCGATGTCTCCCCTCAACTATGGGCACAGGAGGGCCGGCTTCTTCTGGACGACCTGTTTTTGTACGTGGCCGACGAGAGCGTGAACCTGATAGCTAACTCATCCTTCGAAGAAGCAGCCGGGGGCTGGCACGATCTCGGTCACCGAGACGTTTACCAGCGCCACGACCAAGGCGGACTGGGTACTGGCGGGTTCGTGACGGTCACAAAACCGGGCGGGTTCCAGGTGACCTCTCTGGGCGAGGCCCTGGGCCTTGGCGCATTAGCGTGGGGTCAGCTTGCGCCGCCTGACCTCGTGCAGACCCTGGATGTCACCAGCCTCCCTCCCGAGGACGAAGTCCGGCCCCTGGTATCAGTAGGTCAGCCGGCAGCAAATCTGTATCCGTCCGTCATCATCGCGCACCATTGCCCACGCTTCAATGGAGCCTACGATTTATGGGGCCGCGGTAACTGCCCTGCCATCGATTCGTGGAGGTTGTTTCGCATTACTGTTGCGGGAACGATAGAGATACTGAGACTGCGCAGCCTTATCAGCGATGGGGAGGCGAAAGCCATGCTGGCGCGACTGGAACACGCCTTGGCCGGTGCCGGGACGACGGTGGTACCCGTGAGCGAGCCGCGACCGTACGAAACCATTTGGCCGCGGTCGCAGCGGCCAGCGGATACGATTTTCGTGTGCGACCTGTCGAAGGCCGACCCCGCTGAGGAATTTGCGCTGACGGTTCTCCAAGGGCTGGTCAACCGAGAACAACCGCGCCTCTACATCGTCCACACGCGATACGACAAACAAGACCGCCAGTGGCTGGACGAACTGCGCTTTGAGGGGCTGAACACCGAACAGATAAGTCCGCAGGAGGCATGGCAAAAGTTCGGGGCGACCGCCAAGGGCGTGGTCCTTTACGACCGTGAGGTGCTGAAGGAGATTGGGGCCTTCCGGGCTGAGAGACTAAACGTCACCAACGTCGTCTTGATGCTTTGTGCTGTAAACGGCGCGGTGCCGCTGGCGCTGGGAGCTGGCGAACAAGCACCGGCTGACCGCGCCGTCATTTTTGATACGCGCGGCCGTTGGCACACGCCCTTGGAGATGTACCAGTGGGCTTATGAGAACCTCTGGCCCAAAATGAACCACCACATCCTCGCCAGCTTATACCCAGGCATCTTCTACCTCACCGACTACCTCGTGCAGCATCGGGTGTTCACTTTCTGGTTCGGCGGTGACCGAACTATAAAGGAACAACGGCTGCTGGAGAGGATACTCGCCTCCACACCGCCTAACACGCCCATCATCGGATGGTGGTTCTGCTGGATGCCTAATGTGCAAGACCCGAATCATGCGGCGGCGGACTGCGTGGGCGAAGGCGAAGGAGTCCGGCTTGGCTCCACGTATGCAAAGTTCCTGACGGTTTCCCACGAGGCCACTAACCTCAGTGTTCATTCGGGGATGCCGACGCTAGGCTACCGCCACAAGCCCATCTCCCAGCCGACGACCCTCGACCCATCCAAGGTCTACTATGCCTTCATCATCTCCGACGGCGATAATCTCGGAGAAGCGCTCATGATGCGGTTCCGGGAGTTCTGGTGGGACACTCCAGAGCGCGGGAAAGTGCCCATGGGGTGGAGCTTTGCGCCGGCCACGGCGGTCCTAGCCCCGCCAGTGCTGAACTACTACCTGCGCACGGCCACGGAGGCCGACTACCTGGTCGGGGGGCTGGGCATCGGCTACACCAACCCCGACGCCTACGCCACGGCCTACCCGACCGAGCGCGACGCCATCTACGCCGAGTACGCCCGGATGACGGCCGACTCCCTGGCGCCCCTGGACACGGGCGCGCTGTGGCTCATCGGCGGATCACGCGAGAATCTCACTCGCTATGCCCAGGCCGGCAGACCGCTGACAACCATCTTCCCTGACTATGGGGCGGGCAAGAGACCCTATTCAGAAATCACCTACATGGACGTCAACCAGGTGGCAGTGTTTCGTGCGGCCACGAGCACGGGAGGGAACGTCGTCGAGCGCTTGGTGCGGGAAATTCGCGCCGCCCACGACGGTCAGCGGCCGGCCTTCTTGCACGTGTTTTTGATGAACTGGGAGGTGCGACTGCCCCAGTTGCTCGAGGTGATGGAAAAGCTTGGACCAGACTACGTCGCCGTTCGGCCGGACGAGCTTGACCGGCTTTTCCGCGAGTGGATGAAACGAAGCAGGTGAAAAACCGGCACGAGGCGGATTAGAGTCGGGTTTCCAGACCTCGTGGATGGCATCGGCTGCAGGAACAAGGAGGCGCGAACATGAGCGATTTCGTCGTTCCCTTGGAGAAACCCCAGCCAGACTGCGAGCGGTTCATTCGGGCAATGCTGGGCCACGAGGAGCCAGAGCGGCCGCCCCTCGTAGAATACATAGTAGACCCCTTCGTCATGCGCCCCATTGTGACCGAGCTTCTGGGGCGAGAATGGGTAGACCCTGTGGACCGGTCCTCCTGGGAAGCCTACCTGGATAATTTCATCCAGTTTTGGTACCGGATGGGCTATGACTTCGTGCGCCTCGAAATCGGAATGCCCTTTTTAGAAAGAAGCCACGTAATCCAGGACGCAGCGCCAGGCTCGACGCAGATGCGCGGCTGGGTTGACCAGCACCAAGGGACTATTCAGAGCTGGGAGGACTTCGAACGGTATCCGTGGCCAGACCCAAACGCCGTAGACCTATTCGTGCTCGAGTACATCAACGACCACATGCCCGACGGAATGGGGCTGATAACATGCCACGGTGGCGGGCCATACGAGCACCTGTCAGCCATAATGTCCTACGAGGGATTGTGCTTCGCTCTGATGGACCAGCCGGACCTCGTGGCCGCAGTGGCCGAAAAAATCGGAAGTCTCATGGTGGCGTATTACAAGCGGCTCTGCGAATTCGACAGGCTCATTGCCCTGTTTCAAGGCGACGACATGGGCTTTCGGACAGCTACGCTAATCGCGCCGGATGACCTAAAGCGCCTCACCCTGCCCTGGCACAAGCGTTTCCGGGAGATTGCTCACGAGCGCGGCGTCCCGTATTTTCTGCACTCCTGTGGCTATCTGGAGGAGATAATGGAATACCTGATAACAGAGGTCGGCATTGACGGCAAGCATTCCTTTGAGGACGCTATCGTGCCCGTAACGGAGATGAAGCGGCGGTATGGGGATCGAATAGCGATACTGGGCGGAGTCGACGTGGACGTTCTGACACGGGCCACACCCGACGACCTGCGCAGGTACGTGCGCAGGGTGATTGACGAGTGCGCACCGGGGGGGGCGATATGCCGTAGGGTCCGGGAACTCAATCCCGAGCTATGTGCCGGTGGTGAACTACCTTACGATGCTCGATGAGGCTCTGCGGTGACACTACCGCTGCCCTGGCCTCAGTCCGTCCAACAATCGCGGCCACCGGCGGGCAAACATGATCCCGCCAACGATAGGCCCAGCGCAGAGCTGCCACCGCCACTCGGCAAGGAGCAAAGCGCCGGACGGGCCTCGGTTTAGCAAAATGGTTCTCCAGGTTGCAGTGACAAGACCATCATCCTCTACTTCGCCGCCTGCAAAGATGTCTCGGCATGTCATGCGCGCCAGTGCAATGGGGGTCTATAGCTTCGGGCGCGCTGACGGGGAGAACCGAGGGCAGGTATAATCGGTGGCGGGGTGGTGGGATTGGGTAGCAAGCCAGTGGTTGCGATTGTCGGGCGCGTCAACGTGGGCAAATCGTCGCTGTTCAACCGCCTGGCGGGCCAAAGGCTGGCGGTGGTGGATGACCACCCTGGCGTCACGCGCGACCGAGTTTATGCCGAGGCTGACTTTGACGGCCAGCGGGTAATGCTGGTGGATACTGGCGGGCTTGCCGGTGCGCATGAGGACAAGCTTTTCACGAAGGTAGCTGAGCAGGCAACGGCAGCTCTGGGAGAAGCAGACGTGGTCATCTTCGTCGTGGACGCGCAGGAAGGCGTAACCCCGACGGACCACGACGTTGCCAAGGCGGTGCGGAAGGCTGGCAAACCCGTGGTCTTCGTCGCCAACAAGGCCGAGCGGCCAGGCACAGACCTGTCGCAGTTCGCCGAGCTAGGGTTCGGTGAGCCGCTGGCCGCCTCGGCCATCCATGCAATCGGCGCGGCGGAAATAGTTGAAGCGGTGCGGGAGTTGCTGCCGCCGGCCGAGGAGGAGCCGGAGGCAAGCGGGGAAGTTGTGTCCGTGGCTATCGTTGGGCGCCCCAACGCCGGAAAATCGTCACTGGTCAACGCAATAGTCGGTGAAGACCGCATGATCGTCTCCGAGGAGCCTGGCACGACGCGCGACGCGGTGGATACGGTCATAGAGCACGCCAGCCGGCGCTACGTGCTGGTGGACACGGCCGGGCTGCGCAGAAAATTCAAAAGGGCAGAAGGGGTCGAATACTATGCGGCCTTGCGAGCGCTGAGAGCGATGGAGCGAGCGGACGTGACCGTGCTTGTGATTGACTCAATGGAGGGACCGGCTTCGCAGGACGAGCGGATAGCGGCGCAGGCCGAAGAGATGGGTCGAGGCCTAGTCATCGCAGCTCACAAGTGGGACTTGCTGCTGTCCTCGGCCGCCGCGAACCGCCGCGAGGCGCCTTCAAAGCGCCAGGAAAAACTCGTGCGACAGGACTACGAGCGGCTATTGCGTGAAGCGTTGCCAGCGACAGCTCACGCACCCGTCTGTTTTACTTCGGCGGCAACCGGCGAGGGATTGAGGGAGCTGCTGGAGAAGGTCTGGCAAGTCGGAGAGGGCGTGCGGCGACGGGTGGCTACGGCCACTCTGAACCAGCTAATTCACGACGTCTTGGACGCGCAATCTCCGCCGAGCCGAGCCGGGCGGACGTTGAAGGTTTTGTATGCCACACAGGTCTCCACACGGCCCCCAACTATCATATTATTCGTCAACGACCCCAGTTTGGCCACGGATAGCTACCTGCGGTACATGCAAAAGGCGCTTCGGGAAAAACTCTACGGGCCGGGCGTACCGGTGCGACTTTTGCTAAGGGAGCGAGAAGGACACACCACTCGCGGTCGGCCAGCGCGGTCAAAGAGGCGGTGAGCAATGCAGCCGACGGCAGTCTTGGCAGCCCTGTTGGCATACCTTTTGGGCGGAGTACCGGTCGGTGTACTGGTTGCGCGGGGGCACGGCGTGGACCTGTTCAAGGTAGGCAGCGGCAATATTGGTACGACGAACGTAGTAAGGGTGCTGGGACTAAAGATAGGGCTAGTGGTGTGGGCGGGCGACGTGGCCAAAGGTCTTCTCGCAGCTCTCCTGGCGCTCGCGCTCACGAACTCAGAGCCGGTGGTTGCGGCCTGCGGCGCGGCGGCAGTTACGGGCCACTGCTGGTCGCCGTATCTAAGGTTTCGCGGAGGCCGGGGCATCGCAACGAGCCTGGGCGTACTGCTGGTTGTGGACTGGCGCATTGGTCTGTTGGCCTTCGGTGTGTGGACGGCAGTAGTCCTCCTTAGCCGGATAGTCTCGCTCGCTTCGCTTGCGGCTGCTGTCAGTCTCTTGCCGTTGGCTGATGCTTTCCATCCGACGGCGCCAGTCTTTTTGCTAACCGGTTACCTGACCTGCCTCGCCTTCTACCGGCACAAGGAAAATATCGAGCGACTACTTCGGGGCGAGGAGCATCGCTTCGGCCGGCGGAAAACCGACACTGCAGGCGGCGAGCAGAGGAGAGAAGGGTGAGCGCAGCAGACGCGCGGCGGGAAAACATGGCGAAGGTGGCTGTGATAGGCGCGGGGGCCTGGGGCACCACCCTGGCGTGGATGCTTGGCAGACGCGGCTGGGAAGTGTCTTTGTGGTGCCGCCGTGAGGAACTTGCGGAGGAGCTTCGTGCCACGCGACACAACAGAGCCTACCGGCCCGAAGTTGAGTTACCACCGACGGTGAAGGCAACCTCCCAAATACAGGAAGCCCTGGAGGGCGCTGCCTTTGCTGTTATCGCCGTACCCGCCCAGGTTCTTCGAAACGTGCTTAGTCTATCGGCGCCGCACCTTTCACCCGACGCTTTGGTCGTCATCGCCGCCAAGGGCGTAGAGCGTGCAAGCGGCAAACGCATGACTCAAGTGGCGGCAGAGGTGCTAGGCGAGGAAGTGAAGGCACGATGTGGAGTTCTGTCAGGGCCGAATCTGTCCGGCGAGGTCGCCGCTGGCAAGCCAGCGGCGGCCGTCGTGGCAGGCCCCACCCAAGGATGGAGACAGCAGTGCCAAAGCCTTTTCGCCTCTCCCCTCTTTCGCGTGTACACGAACTGTGATACAATTGGCGTAGAGTTGTGCGGAGCTGCGAAGAACGTAATCGCCATCGCAGCGGGGATGAGTGACGGGCTTGGATACGGACAGAATGCCAAGGCGACGCTACTGACGCGAGGCCTGGCGGAGATGGCGAGGCTGGTGGCTGCGAGTGGGGGTGACGCTCGCACATGCTGGGGACTGGCAGGGCTTGGAGATTTGATCGTTACCTGCCACTCCCCCCTGAGCCGAAACTGGACCCTGGGATTTCATCTTGGCCAGGGCAAGTCGCTGGAAGAAGCACAGGAGATGGTATGGGGGGTTGCGGAAGGAGTAGCGACATGCGCGGCCATTCGAGAGCTGGCCGGGCCGCAGGCCGACCTGCCTCTGATGCAAGCGGTATACGCGGTGATTTACGAAGGGCAGGAGCCGGCAGAGGTGGCAAGAGGACTGATGGCGCGGCGCTGGCGGGACGAGGCCGAAACGTGGCCGGAGTTAAGCAGGTCACGTTAGCAAAAGGGAGGGGCGTGTGGGACGTGCGTGAGCAAACCGGGCGCTGAACGCGCGCCACACAGGAGGAGACCCGAGCATGGCGAAGACCGTGACAAAGGCGGACCTGGTGGATGCGATTGCGAAGGCCTCGGGCTGCACAAAGAAGTGCGCAGCGGCCTCCTTAGAGGGGCTACTTTCTGCCATTGAGGCCGCGCTCGCCAAGGGCAATGTGGTCCAGATAACAGGCTTCGGAACCTTCGACACCGCCAAGCGCAAGGCCCGGACGGCCCGCAACCCGCGAACAGGCGAAACCATCAAGATACCGGCCACCGTTGTGCCGCGGTTCCGCCCTGGTGCAGGCTTGAAGGCTAAGGTGAAGAAGTAGCCGCAGCCCGACGGCGGTTTGGTCGGGGCGTGGCGCAGCTGGTTAGCGCGTTGGACTGGGGGTCCAAAGGTCGGCGGTTCAAGTCCGCCCGCCCCGACCATTAGATTGGCTTGGCCTCTGCCGCCATTGTGAAAATGGCGGGAGAGGCTATTTTCGTGCCTCAGAGCCATCCGCAAGGAAAACCCTGCACCCCAAGGAGGTGCAGTGATGAATTGCCACGCCGCCCTTTTCGACGCTGTCTATCGCAGGTACCACGAGCACGTCAACCCAGGCATGGCCGAGCTCATTAAGTTCATGGGCTTCGACACGGTGGAGACCGAGGCAGAAGGCTGCTACGTGTCCTGCGCCGACGGCCGAAGGTTCTTGGATTGCCTTGGCGGGCCAGGCGTGTTCACTCTCGGCCACCGGCCGGCGGCGGTCGTGCAGGCAGTGACCGAACAGCTTCAGCAAATGCCTCTTTCCAGCCACTTGCTCATGAATCCTGTCCTCGCAGAGGCGGCCGCGCGGGTGGCAGCAATCACGCCGGGCGACCTGCAGTACGTTTTTTTCTGCAACTCCGGAGCGGAGGCGGTTGAGGGTGCGCTGAAGGCCGCACGGATGCACACCGGGCGGCCGGCCTTCGTAGCGGCTGAGGGTGCCTTTCACGGCAAGACCCTCGGCGCCCTTTCAGCTTCCGGGCGCGAGGTCTACAAAAAGCCCTTCGAACCGCTAGTTCCTGGCTTTACCCACGTACCCTTCGGCGACGCGGACGCGCTAGCTCGTGCCGTCACCCAGGAGACCGCCGCCGTTATTCTCGAACCAATCCAATGCGAAAACGGCATACGAATACCGCCCACCGGATATTTGGCCGCAGCAAGAGAAATCTGCGACCGCCATGGCTCATTACTAATCCTCGATGAGATTCAGACAGGCTTCGGGCGTACGGGACGTAGGTGGGCTTGCGACTGGGAAGGCGTGGTGCCCGACATCATGACGCTGGGCAAAGCGCTGGGCGGAGGCGTGATGCCAATCGGAGCTTTTGTCGCCCGGCCACCCGTATGGGACATCTTTGAGGAAAACCCATACATTCACACTTCGACTTTTGGCGGTAATCCTCTGGCGTGCGCTGCGGCTTTGGCGGCCATCGCCGAAATGGAACGCCTTGACGTGCCCGCCCTCTGCGCTGCGCGGGGCGAGCAGCTACTGGAAGGCTGCCGCCAGGCGGCACAGGCATATCCAGATTTGGTCTGCGACGTGCGAGGGCGCGGCTTGCTGGTAGCTGTGGAGTTCACGGACTCGGATGTCGCTGGCCTTGTCATCGCGGGCCTGGCTCAACGAAAAATTCTCGCCGCCTATGGCCTAAACAATCCTAAGGTACTTCGCTTCGAGCCACCAGCAGTGATTACTCCCGAAGAGGTTACCTACGTCGTCCGCTCACTGGCCGAGTCCATGGCCCAAGTCAAAACCATCCTCAACTCCTGAGAGCTGAGAGAGCAGTTAGGCGCCTCCCCTCCCCACGCCGGCAAAACGCGGGCGGCGGCCCGAGTGCTCTCGGGCCGCCGCCTTTACTACTCGCAGGCCGGCTCAACACGCCTTAGTAATCAGTAATAGTACCGGCGGCTGACGTTGTGCATGCCAGGCAGGGGCGGCTGGATAGTTGCATCCCAGCGCAGCCACTTGGCATGGCCGTCCGCAAAGCCATAGTTGGCTCCGCCGTTGTGAATGTCACGGGCGATAAGGTCAACAAACCAGGAATACTTAGAGAGGTCATCCCAGGAGGTATAGTCGTCGGGCCAGGGATGGTAGCCGGTATAGAGCACCCCAGGCGCGCGCTCAGCGACGGCTATTTGCGAGGCGGGTTCTTCAATCATGGCCATAGAGCCGCCGTGGGCGAAGAGACCGTTCATGAGATAGTCGGTGTCAGTAGCCGGGTTCGAGCGGTGAGAGGGACAGCGGAAGACCTGGCTGTTTTTCACGTAGGCCTGAAGCGGCATCCACCAATCGTAACCAGTAACGTGGTCAACCACCATATAGCATTCGTCGTAGTCCTGGGCGTACATCATCATGGCCAGACCTATCTGCTTGACGTTGCTCAAACAGCTCGTCTGCCTTGCCTTCTCGCGCGCCCTGGCGAAAACAGGAAACAGGATGGCAGCGAGAATGGCGATTATGGCAATGACGACGAGCAGTTCGATGAGAGTAAAACCTACGCTCTGGCGAGACATTGCCGCACCTCCTTGTGGCCGACAAAAGCATCGCGGAATGCAGGCCTAACGGCCTCGCTCAATGCGCAAAGAGTGCTGAGGCAATGTCTCTATCGGGGCGGACCTCTGACGAGGAAGGAAGCTTGGGCGACTGCAGACGGCGCGGGAACAACAAAGACAACAAGACGCCCGAAGACCAAAAGACAAGGAACAATCGGCAACCCGGGTGGCAAGAAAGCGCCGCCAGCGGCAAGTGCACAGGCGCCACAGGTCTGCACACCGTGGCGGTGAGCACCATGGAGCGCGGCGGTAACGACCAGCGCCCCCGCCACAACCAGCGCGGTCGCCGCAAACACTGTGCGCTCCAGCCGGCCCATAGCCGCACCTCTGCTCGACCTGAATTCTCTAATCCTATGACAACGTAAGCCAGTTCGGGCAAGGTTCCCGCACGCAAAGGAAAACGCCGCGCCACAACTAATAGACGCACAGAAGCGACATCAGGTTTCTTTAGCTCGGGAGCGTGGTGAGCATGTATGGAACGGGCTATGTGCCTTGCGGCAACAGGACTTGGGGGCCGCGGGTGCTGATAGCGGTAGCGGGCCTGATTTACACTGTGGGCGCGACAATTGGTGCAGCGACTATTGAAGCTGATTTTTACGTGTCGCCGTCGGGCAGGGACTCCTGGTCGGGGAAGCTGCCAGCACCCAACAAGACGAGGACCGACGGCCCCTTTGCGACGATAGACCGCGCCAGGGAAGCAATTGCCGCAGAAAAAGCTGCAGGGGCGCCCAGGTCCTTTCGGGTTCACGTCCGCGGCGGGACTTACGAGCTTACCGAGCCCCTGGTCTTCACCCCCGCCGACTCGGCCCCCGAGGGCCAGACGATCACTTATGCGGCGTATCCGGGCGAAAGGCCGGTGCTATCAGGAGGGCGGCGCATCACTGGCTGGCGGAAGGGGCCAGGGAACCTCTGGGTAGCCGATGTTCCCGAAGTGCGCGCGGGGAAATGGTATTTCCAGCAGCTCTTCGTGAACGGGCAGCGGCGAATACGCGCACGCCATCCCAACGAAGGCTTTCTGCGCGCCCAGGGCCCGCTGCCGGAGATTAAGGATTATCAAGCAGACCGCAACAAGCCGGAGGCCACGCGCGGTATCACCTATCGTCCGGGGGACATCAAGCGCTGGAAAAACCTCGGTGACGTCAACATCATCTTGTTCTTCGACTGGAGCACGTCACGCCACTGGATTGAGGCGCTGGACGAAGAAGCACGGACGGTTCGATTTACCAACTCCAGCAACTGGCCCGTATTCACGTGGGAACCGGACTGCCGCTATCGAGTTGAAAACTATTTCGAGGCCCTAGACCAGCCTGGGGAATGGTACTTGGACCGAGAAGCGGGAAAGGTTTACTACTGGCCGCTGCCGGGCGAGAAGCTCGAAAAAGCCAGCGTCGTGGCACCAGTGCTCCAGCGGCTGGTGGAAATTCGTGGCGAGCCGGAGCAGGGAAGGTTTGTGACTGGGCTACGGTTTGAGGGCCTGGCATTCCACTACGCAGACTGGCGGGCCGAGAAAACTCAGTCATTGGAGGGGCAAGCGGCACACTACCTAAGCGCGGCAGTGCTGGCCCGCGGCGCGACGGATTGCTCCTTTGAGCGCTGCGAGATTGCCCACGTGGGCGAATACGGGCTCTGGCTAGACGCTGGTTGCAAAAGATGCCGAGTGTTCCACTGCGAGCTTCGCGACCTGGGCGCCGGGGGCGTGCGGGTGGGCGAGCCAGCCTACCGCGAACAGCCTGACCTAATAGCCGAAGCCAATAGGGTCGAGAACTGCTTCATACACGACGGCGGTCACACCTTCCCCGACGGCGTAGGCATAATCATTTTTAACAGTCCGCACAACGTGGTCGCCCATAACGAGATTTGTGACATTCTTTATTCCGGCATATCCTGCGGGTGGTCTTGGGGCTACGGGCCGCACAACGCGCACCACAACATCATCGAGTGGAACCACGTTCACCACCTAGGCTATGGAGTACTCAGCGAGCTCTCGGCCATCTATACCCTAGGTGTCTCTCCCGGCACCGTGATCCGGTACAACTGGCTTCATGACACCTACGACTACAAATTCGGAAGCTGGGGGCTCGGTCTCGACGAAGGGACGTCAGGCGTGCTCGTGGAGAATAACTTGGTATATAACCACGGCCACGGCCTGGGCCTGCACTACGGTCACGACAACGTCGTGCGCAACAACATTCTGGGTCCGTGCCGGGTGGACGTGGTCGGGGTAGGGCGGATTGAGGACGCCCACTTCATGGACCTGAGCCGCAACATCATCTTCGGCACGGTCGGCACACTCGCGGCTGGCAACTTCGACAAGCCCACCTGCACTTCGGACTACAACATCTGGTGGGACACCTATGCGGGCGAGGAGCTGGACATCAACGGCATTCCCTGGGCGGAATGGCAGGCCAGGGGGCGGGACGTGCACTCACTTGTCGCCGACCCGCTCTTCGTCGCACCTGAGAAGGGTGACTTCCGACTGCGGCCCAATTCACCCGCGCTGGCGCTTGGGTTCAAGCCCTTCGACGTGAGCAAGGCAGGCCTCTTTGGCGAGAAGAGCTGGGTGGAGGCGCCAAGGAGGATCAAGCGGGCGCCCTTTGCCCTGCCCAAGCCCCCGACCCCCCAAGCCATCACCGACGATTTCGAGGACACGCCGGTGGGCGCGCCGCCGCGCGTAGCGCAGGTCTACGGGCAGACCGGCGGAGCATCCATCCGAGTGACCGACGAGACAGCGGCCTCCGGTAAACACAGTCTCAAGTTCACCGACGCGCCAGGGTTGGAGGCCACCTGGCAGCCCCACATGGCCTACTTCCCCAACTATTCTCGCGGAGCGGCGCGGGTCAGTTTTCACGTGCGTCTGGAGGAGGGCGCGCGATTTGTCACGTCTTGGCGGGACTGGCGCCAGCCGGAGTTCGCCACCGGACCGGACCTCATCTTCGTGGCAGGTGGCCAACTGATAGCTGGCGGAAGAAACGTGACGGACGTACCAGTGGGCAAATGGATACACTGCGAAGTTACCTGCCCGCTTGGCTCTATGTCGGGCCGGACCTGGACACTATCTGTCAGCATCGCGGGCGGCAAGCCCGTAAAAGTCGCCAACCTGCCCCTCGGCTCTGAGAGGTTCGTCCAGTTCACCTGGCTCGGATTCGTCAGCGACGCCAACGATACCGCGGTCACCTACCTGGACAACCTGAAAGTTGAGCCGCTGCCTTGACCAAGCCGTGGTGCCAGCAGGAGCCGCTTTTTGACCGAGCGTGGCGAGGGGGGTATAATGCGTGGGCTTTGGGGACGGAACATCCAACAGGGAGAGGCCTCGAGCATGAAGGATATTCAGGACATCCTCAGCATATTGCCGCACCGCTACCCTTTCCTGCTGGTGGACAGGATTCTGGAGCTTGAGCCGGGCGTACGCGCGGTGGGCCTGAAGAACGTGACCGTCAACGAGCCGCAGTTCACAGGACACTGGCCGGAAAACCCAGTGATGCCCGGAGTATTGATGATAGAAGCGATGGCACAGGTGGGGGGAGTGATGCTGCTGACGATGCCCGAGCTGGAGGGGCGGAACTTCACCGCGCTCATGGCGGGACTGGACGCCTTCAAATTTCGCCGGAAAGTCATCCCCGGCGATCAGCTCATCATAGAAGCTGTGATGGAACGGCGGAAGGGCAACATGGGCCGAGTGGCGATTACCGCCAGGGTCAACGGCGAGACAGCGGTCGAGGGCATCTTCACCTTCGCCCTCGTACCAGCAGTGTAAAACTCAGCAAGCCCTGGGCTGTCTAAACTGCGGAGCAGTAAGCTAATGAGGGACATTCATCCTACGGCCTTGGTAAGCCCTGACGCCGAGCTGGGCGAAGATGTCAAAATACTTCCCCACACCATCATCGAAGGCAACGTCACAATAGGCGACCGTTGCACCATTGGGCCCTTCGCCGTCATCCGCAGCCGCACCCGCATCGGCCCCGACACATCCGTGCACACTGGCGCGGTGCTCGGCGAGCCGCCTCAGGACCTCAAGTATAAGGGCGAGCCCTCCCTCCTCATCATCGGCGCGCATAATCAAATCCGCGAATTCGTTACTCTTCACCGAGCTACGGGAGAAGACAGCGCCACGGTGATAGGCGACCACAATCTGCTCATGGCTTATTCCCACATCGGCCACAATTGCCGCATAGGGAACCACTGCCTCTTCGCCAACTACGCCGGGGTAAGCGGCCATTGCACCTTCGAGGACTACGTCACAGTAGGCGGCATGGTGGGATTTCATCAGTACGTGACGGTAGGGACCATGGCGATGGTGGCCGGCATGTCCCGCGTTCTCCGTGATGTACCTCCTTATTGTCTCGTGGAGGGCGACCCAGCGAGGCCGCGCACAATTAACACCAGAGGACTACGCCGCCGTGGCCTCAGTGAAGAGGAGATTAACGCGCTGCATCATGCCTTCCGAGTCTTGTTTCGGTCCGACATGAACCTCACTCAGGCGCTGGATAAGCTTGAGGCAGAGGGGCCAGTCACAGCTCACGTGCGCCATCTCATAGACTTTATGCGCCGGGTACACCAGGGTATACTTGGGCGCCAGTACTGCCGGTAACTGCCTGCCGCGCACGTCCAGCCTAAGCGCCTCGGGCCGCCACCGAGCGCATAGGGCCTCAAGGCGGCGCAATAGAGGCCTAGGCTGGCGCGGCGGACCACACCTACTTTACGATGCCCGAAGAGCGAAAATGGAGGCTGATGCTGGTCTGCGGGGAGCCATCGGGCGACCTGCATGCTTCGCAGTTAGTGGCTGCCCTCAAAGAGAGAGCGGACGTGGAAGTTGTGGCGGCGGGTGGGCCTAGGTTGGCGGCGGCGGGAGCAGACGTTGCTTGGGATAGCACCGGCTGGGGAGCCATCGGCGTACCCGATGCCTTGCTAAAGCTGCCACTCTACTTTCGTGCGATGGGCCAGCTTGTGCGGGCTATCGAGACCCGCAAGGACCTGGACATGCTCGTACTGGTGGATTTCGGAGCCTTCAATTTGCGTCTTGCCGCCCGTGTACGCCGGCGGCGACCCAGCCTGCCTATCTTCTACTACTTCCCGCCCGCTTCGTGGGACCGACGCCGGCGCTACTGGCATAGGTTGCTGCGCCTGTCCGACTACATTGCCAGCCCCTTTCCGTGGAACGCCGCAATCCTGGCATCCCAGGGGGCCACGGTACGCTGGGTTGGTCATCCGGCAGTGGACCGTATTTCACCGCCGAACGACAGAGGCACGGAAAAGGAGCGGCTGGGGGTGAGCCGCGATAGCGTCGTCATAGGCCTGTTCCCAGGCAGTCGGCGGCTGGAGCGGGACTTGCTGGGGCCGGTGTTTTTGGACGCCGGTAGGTTGCTACGCCAGCGCCTACCGAAGGTCGAGGTGTTTTGGTCGCAGCCGCCAGCAGGGAGCGGCGAGGCTGGGATGAGGGCGCGGCCGACAGGGCCAGGATTATGCGCGACGCTACTGTCCAGGCTGCCGGGGCTGGGCGATGACGCCAGCCTTGGGGTCGGCACCTGGAGAAGCTACGTGCGGCCCATCGCAGACTCGGCTGCCTTGCTGCGCGCTGCCGACGTAGCACTGACGTGCTTCGGCACCATCACTCTCGAAGCAGCCCTGGCCGACTGTCCCATAGTGTCTTCCTACCGAGGAAACCTGCTCATGAAGATACAATACCGGCTGATGCGCATCCCCACGCCCTACTACTCGCTGCCCAACATCATCGTGGGCGCGCGGGTGACGCCTGAGATATACGGAGACGACGCCACAGCCGAGGCGCTGGCCCAGGCGGCCTACAGGCTGTTGACTACCAAGACGGAGCGGGAGAGGATTTTGGCAGCCTACGCTCGGGTGAGGGAAGAGCTGGGCCCACCCGGCGCAGCCCAGCGAGCTGCAGAAATGGTCTTACAGGCACTGCAAGGCGAGCTACGTCCCCACCGGCGTGCGGTGGAGTGGTAGACGATGCAGGGCACCTGGACCCTAGCCCGCCGGTTCTTGCGGCCCTATACGTGGGCAGTGGTCGTGGGCATGTTGGTCATGGCGCTCACGGCCGGGCTAAACGGTCTGGCCCTGAAAAAGCTTCAGCCCGTGTTCAAGGCGGTCTTCGAGGCTCTCCAGCACGCTACTCCTGAACAACGGGCAACCCAAATGCATCAGCTCTGGCACGCCGCAGGCGCCCTGTTCCTCGCCTTCACCGCAGCTTCCATTGGACTAGCGGCGTCCTCGTACATCGCTAGCTGGGCAGGCCAGAGTATCCTTCGAGATATTCGGGCAGCACTGTTCAACCGACTTCAGTTCGTGCGGATACGCTTTTTTGAGGAGCGCCCCGTCGGGGAACTCATCTCTCGAGTAAGCAACGATACACAGATGCTCCAGCGGACCTTTTCGGGGGACTTGGCCAACCTGGTGGTGGCCCCGCTTACAGCTCTGGTCTTTCTGGGCATCATGACAAACTACTCATGGCGGCTGAGCCTGCTTATGTTTCTGGTGGCGCCAACGGTATTGGGCGTAACGAAGCTGCTGGGCGGGGGTGTACGCAAGCATGCGCGACGTGCCCAGGAAGCACTGGCCCGCCTCGCAGCATCCATACAAGAAGCCTTCCTCGGAGTGAAGATCGTCAGAGTTTTCAATCTCGAGGAAGCCATGAGCCGGCGTTTTGGCAGGGAGAACGAGGCCACGCTGCGAGAGACACTTCGCGTCGAGCGCCTGCGCGCGCTTTCTCGGCCTTTGTCGGGTATTTTGGCAGCCCTGGGCATCGTGGCGACCCTGGTCCTCGGCGCGCACGAAATTATGGCTGGCCGCCTCGACCCCGCCGCGCTCATGACCTTTATCCTGATGGCCGTTCAGGCCGGCAACAGCCTTAGTAAGTTCACGCAGGAAGTTCTGACCCTCCACCACGCCGAGGGCGCGGCTCTTCGCGTGGTGGAGTTGCTGGACGAGGAAGTGGACACGCCGGACCCGCCAGACGCTGTGGAACTCACGCAAATGGCGGGGGAGCTGGAATTCGACGAAGTAAGCTTTGAATACGAGCCTGGGCGGCCGGCGCTGCAGGACTTCAGCCTGCGGGTAGCGGCGGGGGAGCACATAGCCATCGTTGGCCCCAGTGGGGCTGGAAAGACCACGGTAGCCAGCCTGGCTGCCCGGCTTTACGACCCGGACAAGGGGGCCGTGCGTATTGACGGCACCGACCTTCGCAAAATCCGCCGCGCCTCATACCGGCGCTTCCTGGCTTTCGTACCGCAAGATACCATTCTGTTTTCAGGCACCGTCCGGGAGAACATCCGCTGCGCCCGCCCGGATGCCACAGATGAAGAAGTTGAGGCAGCAGCCAAAGCGGCCCATGCTCATGAGTTCATTTCCGCTCTGCCGCAGGGATATGAAACGGAACTGTCAGCCCTCGGCTACAACCTCAGCGGCGGCCAGCGCCAGCGCATCGCTATCGCCCGAGCGCTGCTGCGCCAACCCAGCCTCCTGATCCTTGACGAAGCTACTTCGGCCCTCGACCGTGAAAGCGAGGCCACGGTGCAGGATAGCTTGGCGCGCTTGATGGTCGGCCGCACCACCATCATCATCGCCCACCGCCTCTCAACGATACGGGGCGCCCACCGCATCGTGGTCATGCTCGACGGCCGGGTTATCGAAGAAGGATCGCACGACCAGCTCATGGCGGCCGGCGGCGTCTACTATCGTCTGTACCACGCTCAAGCTGAGGCTGAGCGCGTCGGCGCGCAGCCCAGCAAGGACTGAACCATGCGCCCACGCATCTTCCGCCGCCCTTGGGACCTCGGCACCTGGCTGTACAACCTCGGCCTGCTAGTGCTATCGCCGGTACTAGTGCTGTGGCTGGCGTGGCGGATCGTCGTGCGTGGCAAGGGACGGGAGGGACTGAAGGAGCGCCTGGGCTTCTTGCCAAAGCCCGTCCTGGACGTGGCGCGGGGCGAAGACCCTGTAGTGTGGTTTCACGCGGTTTCCGTGGGTGAAGTGGGTGCCGCCGAGAGCATTCTGCACGAGTTTTCTCTGCGGGAACCGCATGCGGCGGTAGTGTTATCAACAACAACGCCGACGGGCCGGCAGATGGCTGAGCGCCGCCGCCTGGAGACCCACGGCATTTTCTACTTTCCCTTCGACTTGGTCCCAATTCCAGAACGGGTGCTGAATGCGCTAAGGCCGGCCATGCTGGTGCTAGTGGAAGGCGAGCTATGGCCTAACTTGCTGGCAGCAGCCCGACGCCGCGAGATACCTGTGGCCGTGGTCAACGCTCGTTTCTCCGACCGAGCCTTTGCGCGGGCTAAGCTGATACGGCCCCTTTATCGCTGGGTACTGCGCAGCGTTGATCTCGTCTGTGCCCAGTCGGAGCAGGATGCCGAGCGCTACCGGGCACTTGGAGCGACTGCCGACCGCGTGCAGGTAATGGGCAATACAAAATTCGACGAGCGCTTCCCAGAGGTCTCCTCAGCAGAAGCCGCCCACCTCAAACTAGAATTTGGCTTCCCACCGGAAGCGCCAGTGTTGGTGGCCGGCAGCACACACCAAGGCGAAGATGAAGTTATCTTGGAGGCCTTCAGCCGCCTGCGGGCGAGCCATCCGGACTTGGAGCTGGTCATCGCGCCGCGCCATCCCGAACGCGCTGACCATGTCCACGAGACAGTGGAGCACTACGGGTTCGCCGTTTACCGCCGTTCCCATGCCCAGGCAGGCCAACCTCAACCCGAACCGGCCGGCCCGCAAGCCCGCGTGGCTATCCTGGACACTATCGGTGAGCTGGCACGCGTTTACGCCATGGCTACGGTCGTGTTCGTCGGCGGCTCCCTGGTGCCCAAGGGCGGCCATAACATCCTTCAGCCTCTCGCCCAGGGCAAGCCGGTACTGACCGGCCCGTACATGCACAACTTCCGCGACGTATTCGAACTCGCTCTCCGCGCCAATGCTGTGCAAGTCGTCAGGAATTCGGAACAACTCACGGCGGCTGCAGAAGCCCTGCTGGACTCACCGGAAGAGCAAGCCGCCTGGCGCGAGCGAGGTCTGCGAATGATCGCTGAGCAGCAAGGAGCCTCGGCACGCATCGCAGAGGCCCTGGTCACGCTCCTCCACCGGCGACTCGGTATCGCATAACGAGCCTGGGCACGGGGCAACCTAAACCGCGATGAGCAGTTCCGGTGAAACCCTTTGGCTGCAATTGGTGAGCGGAAGCGGGTCGGCGGCAAGCCTGGCTCGCGCTTTCCTGAGACCAGTGTCGTGGGCCTATGGGGCGGTTGCCCTCGCTTACCGCGGGCTGTACGAGGCCGGGCTGCGACGGGCGGCAACGCCATGTTTGCCCTTGCTCAGCGTAGGAGCCCTCAGCGTCGGGGGGGCTGGCAAAACAACGGTGACGGCTTACTTTGCCCGCCGCGCCCTGACCCGCGGGCTGGTGCCTGCCATAATCTTGCGTGGCTATAGGCGCCACAGCAGCGAGAACGTGACAACAGTAAGCGACGGGACAACTCTGCTGGTTGGACCGCGAGAGGGCGGGGACGAAGCAGTGTTGCTCGCCCAGCTTTGCCCTGGAGCGGTGGTTGTGGTGGGTAAGCGGCGGGAGGAAGCCATCGGCCGGGCAGCAGCGGCAGGGGCCAGAGTGGCTCTCCTCGACGATGGCTTTCAGTACTTTCGGCTGCGGCGCAACGTGGAGATAGTAGTGCTCAATGCCCTGCAATGGGGGCCGGCCATGACGGTTTTCCCTGCGGGGATTCTGCGCGAGCCACCGAGGGTGCTCGCCCGGGCGTCGCAGGTATGGATAACTCACGTGGCCGCGGTGCCACCCGAAATTGTGGCGGCGATCCGGGCCTGGGCGAAAGCCTACGCGCCGTCGGCGCCACAAGTGCTATGCGACTACCGAGTGACCGCTTGCCGACTCATGGCCGGCGGCGAGGTATCGCTCGCTGGCGCCACGGTGGCCGCCTTCTGCGGAATTGGTAGTCCCGAAAGCTTCCGTCGCTCGCTTAGCAGCCTTGGGCCACGCAGCCTCGCCTTGCGCATCTTTCCGGACCATCACCCGTACACGCCCCAGGAGGTGGCCGGTCTTGCGGAGTGGGCGGCCAAAACAGGCGCGGAGGTGGTGGTCACAACGGCCAAGGACGCCGTCAGGCTGGGCGTAGAGGCATGGCCGGAACACGCGCCGCCGCTGGCCGTGCTTGAGGTGGAGCTGCAGACTGTAGAAGGCGAGACCTTCGTGGAGGAGGCGATGGAGGATTGGCTGGCCCAGACCAGCCGCCCGCCGTCATGAGGCGCCCCAAGAGCGCCCTGCGCCGCCGCATCGAGCAGAGCATCATCTACTGGCTGACCGCAGCAGCGGCGTGGGGCCTAGCACGCCTGCCTCTGCGGTGGCTGCGCTGGGTGGGCAATGCCGTTGGGTGGCTTGTCTTCCTTGTGTTCCGGTCGCGCCAGCGACTGGCTGATGCCAATTTGCTCCGTTGCTTCGGAGACCGTTTCACACCAGCGGAGCGGCGCCGCATAAGGCTTTTCTGCACGCAAAACGCAGCGAAGACGATGCTCGAGCTGTTGAAGCGGCCGAGGATGACGCGGGAAGAGATAATGAGCGAAGTACAGATAGAGTGCCAGGAACACATGGAAGCAGCCCTTGGCTTGGGGCGTGGCGTGATAGCCTGCACGCCACACTACGGCAACTGGGAGCTGGCTGGAGCAGTTCTCTCTATGCTATGGGGGAATACGGCAGTCGTGGCTCGGGACGCCAACGACCCGCGAACGGCGGAGATAATCAACCGCGCGCGGGAGGCCACGGGAGAGCGGGTACTGGGCCGCCGCGCCACGATGGAGATGGTGCGGACGCTTCGCGCGGGTGGAATCGTCGGAATATTGCCGGACCAGCACCAAGCCCAAGGAGGCGAGACACTGACCTTCCTCGGACGGCCTGCTCAAACAGCGCTTGGGCCGGCCCTGCTGTCGCTGCGCACGGGCGCACCCATCGTTGTCCTCTTCGCACGGCGCTTGCCCAATGATACCTTCGAAATCCGTTTCCGCGAGCCGTTATGGCCGCCCGCCGATGCCGCCCGCTCCCCGCAGGCCGCGGCAGCTCTCATGCAACGCGTCAACGACCTGATGGGTGAGGAAATCGCAGCTCATCCGGAACAATGGCTCTGGCTTCACAACCGCTGGAAGCAACCCACATAAGACCGCCACAACAATTACTGGTCCTCGGCGAAACGCACTGCCATCACCCGGTCCACGGGAAGGCCCTCGAGGACTTGTCTGCGGCCGCCGGGCCAGAGTATCTCAACCTTGACCGGCTGGTCGTAAGCGCCCAGGCCGAAGTGAAGCGCAAGGTCATTCTGATTGCCCTCGCCCGTACCTGCCTCCACCTGGCGAGTTAGAGTGTGGCCTCCGAGGAAGATGCGCGCCTGAGCGCCGATGGCCGACCAGTTGACCGCGCGGCCGTCGCCATAAAGGCGCAACTCCAGCCAATGGCCCGCCGCGGCCGTCTCATTGCGGAACAGCCTGCCGGCAGTGGCCAGGTCCAAGTCACCGTCGAGGTCGAAATCGGCCCAGGCAGCCTGATAGGTCGGCGGAAGCTGAGAGAGGCCAGCGGGCGCAGTGGCGTCCACGAAGACGAACCTGCCGTCGTTGCGAAACAAAACGGGATGATTTTCTCTGCCGAAGGAAGCCACGCCGTAGACACTGGTGAAGAAAACATCCAGGTCGCCGTCGTTGTCGTAATCTCCGGTGGCGGGCGTGGCATAGGACTCCTGGTAAAAGATGCCACAGGGGCCTAAGTCGTCGAAGCGGTATCCGCTGGTAGGGCCAAGGTTTCGTAGGAAGCGGGATTTAGGCTGGTCGCCGCGATGGTCTTGGTGGGCGAAGTTGCCAGCGAAGAGGTCAATCAAGCCGTCGTTGTCAAAGTCGCCCCAAGCCGCGCCAATGGAATGGCCGCCCGCGAAACCAGGTGACGTAGCAACCACGTTGTATTCTAAAGCTGCGTCCCTGAACTGTCCTCTGCCGTCGTTAAGCCAGAGCACGTTGGGCTGAAGTCGGTAATTCGAGACGTAAACGTCGAGGTCACCGTCTTGGTCGAAGTCGCAGGCCGTTACGCCGCGGGCGCGGTAGCGCACCTCACTCCAAGCAAGGGCGAATCCCTTGCCTGCCTGGCTCAGTAGGACGAAGTCTGGATATGTTATGTTGGCGTCCCAATCCTCGTAACCGCCGACGTAAAGGTCAAGGAAGCCATCGCCGTTAAAATCGCCCCAACAAGCCCCGCGCGAAACACATGCTGGCAGCTCCGGAAGGGGCACTGGCGTGAAGCGGGTACCGCCTTCGTTGCGGAAGAGGCGTAGAAGCGACCACGAAAACAGGTCTATATAGCCGTCGTTGTCGAAGTCGCCGGCCACCACACAGCCAAGGCCGTCCGCTATTCTTGAGAACCGACGCCCCGCCTCATTCTTCCATACTGTGCCGCCGGCACAGAGGTCGGGCCACCCGTCGTTGTCCAAGTCCGCCCAGCACGCGGCAGCGTTCTCCATAGCGAGGCCCAGGGCCGCAGAACAATCGCGGAAGCCAGCCGAGGCCGAATCGGGGCCGTCCGCCCTAGCTGCAAGAAAGACTGAGGAAGACAGAACCATAGAGACAAGAAGCCTTTTGCAGATGGAGCTTCTCGCTTGCACTTTCCTTCACCGCTGACCAAAGCGGGACGCGACAGCCCAATCCTACCACCCTATGAGCTGTCTTAGCCACTGCCGCGCCTCGGCGCCGAGGCGTCACTCGACAAGCCTGCCCACCGTGCGGCTAGCACCGGTTTGTTTGGTGGGCCGGAGGGTAAAGCCGTTGCCCGTGACCGCAACGCGGTCCGCAATGAGGGAACCCTGCATTACCTGATTGCCCGAGCCGCTGAACTGGATTGCGCCGTTGGGCGCGTAGCAGGCGCCCTCGTAGTAACCACCGCTGCCCGAAATGTCTATCGTAAAGCCAGTTGAGCTATTGTTGAGCGAGTAAAAGAGCACATCGTGGCGGGCGGGCGTGAAGTAGTGCCCCGAGCCGGAGACCTTGATGTTGCCGGTAGCGACGAAGGTGACGCCACCCGCCTGATAGTCGGAACCGTCAATAATTACGTCGCCGTTGACAAAGTAGACGCCTGGCGGGATTGCGCCAGAGTCACCGGTGAGGTGGAAATCGCCGTTAACCGCGTATGTAAACGGTTCGAAATCACTTGGGCTTAGCAGTACAGGCAAGTCACGGGGGCTCGCCAGCCGGAAGAAACCATCGGCATCATGGCCGGACCCGTTGAGGCTGTACGACTGGCCATAGTACACGCTGCCGTGAACGATGTGGCCCGAGCCACTGATTTCGACGCTCCAGTTGGCCACCAGGTCGCCTTCGATGGTGCCGCTCCCTCCCGACCATTTGATGCCATAGGGGGAATTCGTGAAGCGGTGCGAGAATATGGCGGGAGTAGGCGCAGAAACGTGGTACCGCCAACCTACGGCAGAAGCGGAAGCTCTGTGCGGATGAGAACCGAGAAGACCTGCGAAGGTCGCCGCCACCTCTCTGACAGCGGAGACATGGTATAGGTGAGATGGCATGTAACCCTTGTCCTCAACGAAGGCGTCGCTATATGGATGAGTGATGGTGAGAGTATCCGCGCCAACAGAGTATGTCCAGGTACCCTGGCCCGATTCCGTCAATTCCGGAACCACTTCAAGGTTGGGGAAGGCATTATGGGCATAGTAGTTAGCTGCGCGAGAGATGGGATCACTGTCAGCAGTGGCCGCGGCCAGCGCAGCCGCGTCACACGCTTTCTGCATAGACTCCTTGTTCACCAGGACCTGACCGACGTCCACCACGAGCCCGGCCATCGCCAAGAGAACCACCAGGACAACTCCAAGCCAAACCGACACCACACCCTGCCACTTCTGCCGCAGTGCCTTACTCTGACATGCCAACTCACTCACCGGCACCCACCCGGGGCCAAAGGCTATATCGGCCTCGGGCGACAGGAGCGGGCAAACGTGACACCACAAGTTTCTTGCAGTCCGGCAACAAGAGGCAAAGGGCAAAAGGGCGGGGTAATTCCCACCGCGGACCGGACTCGAACCGAAATACCAGCCTGCGGAAACCCCTATTCGACGTCGGCTTGCGGCTCCGAGAGGGGAGCTTCGCCTTCGGCGGGCTGAGGTCCCTCCGCCTGTACCTCGTACGGGTCCGCCACGTCGCGGCCAAGGATTTCGACAACTGACTTGCCGCGCTGAGCAGCCACCTTTCTTGGGTCGCGCAAGGACCTAAGCGCCTCGAAAGTGGCTTTGGCCCGATTGAACACAGTACCCTCGCCGAGGGACTTGGTGAGCACGTCGCGAATGCCGCTGACCTCAATAATCTGGCGTACGGCACCGCCTGCGATGATGCCGGTACCGCGGGAGGCAGGCTTCAGCAAAACGCGCGCCGACCCGCACTTTCCGATGACCTCGTGAGGAATGGTATAGCCGTCAAGGGGCACGCGGATCATGTTCTTTCGCGCGCGTTCGCGGGCCTTGGCAATGGCTTCCGGCGCGTTGCGCGCCTTCCCAATGCCAAGCCCAACGCGGCCGCGCCCGTCTCCAACCGCCACCACAACCCGCGTGCTCGATACGCGGCCGCCGGCGACAGTTTTGCGAGTGCGGTCAACTCTCACCACGCGGTCTTCGAATTCGTCTTCGGCTTCACGCGATCTAGTCCTGAATTCCTGTGCCAACGCACACCCTCCAGTGAAAGCATTAGCCCCCGCCGGAGGCGGGAAGCCTGCTGAAGCATACCAGGCTCGGCTTTCGTGGTCAACCAACCCGCAAGCCGTGGGCACAGAGTTACGCCGAGAGCAGGGCACGCCCAGGGGTTGCGGGAGGCAGAGCAGCAGTGGGCTGCGGGACATGCTGGGGGCCTCTGTGCGGGTCCGAGCTGCCGTAGGGCCTCCGCCAGGAGTGCCTGCTGACTTCCTGCCGGGAGGAACTTCTGGGCTGCTGGCGAATCCCTCACGCGGCGGCATCAAAGCAAGACAGGAAGGCAGAAAACCTTGCGAAGACCTGGATTGGCGCACAAGGAGTGATATTGATGAGCACGGAGCTATTGAGGATTCTGCTGGCGGTGGTCCTTCTTGGGTTTGGAGCTAGCATGGCACGGGCTCAACAGCTCGTTCTTGCTGACCAAGGCCGGTCGGAGTTCGTGATCGTCGTGGCCGACGACGCCTCACCCTCGACCAAGTACGCAGCTCAAGAGCTTCAACGCTGGCTGCGAGAGATGACAGGGGCGACGCTGCCCATCGTATCCGACGAGGGGCAGCCGAGGCCCCATGAAATAATCCTCGGCGACAACGCCCATCTGCGGCGGCTGAAAGTGGACGTGGACTTCGCCAAGCTCGGCAAGGAAGGCTACGTCCTGCGCACGCAAGGACCCCACCTCGTCATAGCGGGCGGCGCCCTGCGCGGGAACCTGTACGGCGTTTACGGACTGCTGGAAGACCACCTGGGATGCAGGTGGTTTACGCCAACGGTGAGTCGCATCCCGCACGTTGAGCGGTTGGTGGTGGGGCCGCTCAACGAAACGAAAGTGCCGGTACTGGAATATCGGGAGCCCTTCGTGAGAGATTGTTTCGACGGCGATTGGTGCGCGCGCAACCGCGTCAACTCTTCGGCGGCTTCCCTGGAGGAACGCCACGGCGGCAAAGTGACCTACTACGGCTTTGTGCACACCTTCAACTCCCTGGTGCCGCCGGAGAAGTATTTCGACGAACACCCAGAGTACTTTTCGGAGATAGACGGCCGACGCCTCCGTGACTGGACACAACTGTGCTGTACTAACGAGGACGTGATTCGGATCGTCACCGAAGAAGTGCGACGCCGGATGCGAGAACACCCAGAGGCGATGGTTTTTTCGGTCTCGCAGAACGACTGGGGCAATCCGTGTCAGTGTCCGAACTGTCGCGCCATGGCGGCACGGGAGGGCAGTAATGCTGGGCCGCTGCTGTATCTGGTGAACAAAGTCGCCGAGGCCGTGGAGCAGGAGTTCCCCGACAAGGCCATTGACACGTTGGCGTATCAGTGGAGCCGCAAGCCGCCAAGATACATACGGCCGCGTCCCAACGTGATTGTCCGATTATGCAGCATCGAATGCTGCTTCTCGCATCCATTGGAGACCTGCGACAGCCCCGAAAACCGTGCCTTCCGTGAAGACATCGAGGGCTGGGCGAAGATATGCAACCGACTGTGGGTGTGGGATTACACAACCTCTTTCGCCAACTACCTTGTGCCCTTTCCCAATCTGCGGGTGCTGAAGCCGAACATACAGTTTTTTGTGCGCAATCACGTGACGGGAATTTTCGAGGAAGATAACTACACGTCCGTGCTAGGAGAATTGTCGGCCTTAGGCGGCTACATGATGGCCAAGTTCTTGTGGAACCCAGACTACGACGAGAACCAAGCAATGAATGAGTTCCTTGAGGGCGTGTACGGGAAGGCCGCCGGGCCAATACGCCGCTACATTGACCTGCTCCACGACAAGGTCGAGCGCGAGAACATCCACATGCACATCTGGGAGGGGCCGAATGCGCCCTACCTCACCGACGACATTCTTGCAGAGGCCGACCGGCTCTGGGATGAGGCAGAGGCGGCTGTGGCAGACCAGCCCGAAGTCCTCCAGCGGGTGCGAGAGGCGCGGCTCAGCATGGACTGGGTAATGATTGAACGCACGACCAAGGCAACTACGTCGCCCTATCGCTTCGAGGGCGACCGGTACGTGGCGGACGTGGATGCTGGGTTCCGCAAACGGGTGGATAGGTTTTTCTCGGTGGCAGAGGCAGGCGGGCTGACGGCCCTCAACGAGGGCGGCCTGTCGCTGGCCCAGTACAGGGAACGCATCGCGCCGAAGGCGGGAGAATTCGACGTTCTGACGGTGGCCGGCCGGGACGTGGAAATGAAAATCGTGCCGGCCTTGGGCGGTCGGCTTCTGAGCGTGAAAGCGTTGCCCGACGGGCCGAACGTCCTCTACCTGGGCGACAGAGACGATCCCCAGTACCCCTGCACAGGTGGGTACGGGGAGTGGTGGGGCGGCGCGTACCAGGGAGCCGGTTGGGGCGGGAGGTATGACGCGGCTGTTCGGGACGTGGACGATGGCAAGGCCGTGGAAATGACCGCCAACGTAGGCGACGGCATGAAAATCATCAGAACCTTGCGCGTGCCGGCCGAAGGGACGAGCTTCGCGATCGAGACGAAGTTGGTGAACGGGCGGCAGGAGGAACGGCCGGCGGACATGAGGGCGCAGATGGCATTGAGTTTGGGACCGACAGACCAAATAACAGCCGTCTTGCCCGCGATGGGCGCCCAAGGAGTAATGTCGTTGTCAATGCCGGAGAGCGAGGCTCGACGGGACCTGTCCTTCACGGGCGCCCAGGTCGCCGAAGGCATCGTGCTGGCGAACCACGCGAGCGGCGTTGGCATCAGGCTCCTGCCCGTCACCGGCGATGTGGAGCGCGTGTGGCTGCGCGTGGACGCAAAGCGCGGAGTCGTCACTTATGACGTAAAGACGCGGGGCAAGCTCGCACCAGGTGACACGGCCACCCTGGCGCAGCGCTTTCAGCTTCTGCGGGACGTTGCGGACGTGCCACAGGCGCAGCACGAACAAGTAGCCACTCACAAGGCTCTTCGCGTCGTCGCCCAGGACGACCGAATCGGCTTAGGCCGCTACGGCGAGTGGTGCTGGATAGTGGAAGACCCGACCGCCTCCGACGGCTTCAGCGTGTACCTCAACAACAACCACATCGAGTGGTGTGTGCAGTGGATGCTTTCGCCGGCCGAGTTCGAGCCTGATACGCGCTACGACGTGTACGCGCGTATCAAAGTCGAGAAGACGGGCGACGAAGGCAAGGCATTCTGGGCAGGCGTCTACGACACGGTCCACCGCACCGACCTTGGTTCCATAGCGCCTGCGATGACCGAAATACCCGACAGTGAATGGCACCTATATAAACTCGCGACCATCACGCCAGCGAAGGGCCAGTACGTATGGATGGGACCGCAGAACAATTTCGCCAACCAGAAGGGGCTCTATTTGGATTACTTCGAGCTGCGGGCAGTTGAGCAATAGCCCGCGTGGCGGGGTCATGCCAGGCTTGCATGGCCTCCCACCAAAAACGGCGGGGCCTTCACCAATTCAGCAGGAAAGGGAGCAGTGATGAATGTCTAAGTGGCAACTGAGGTCAACGGGAAGGCCAGTGCCCTACAGCGATGAAGAGTTGTTCGCCACGGGTCCTCAAAAAAGCTACCGTGGCGAGCATTTGCGCGAGATTGCTTTCCCTCTGGGCGGCATCGGAACCGGCTGCGTGTCAATGTCCGGACGCGGCCGTCTCGTGGACTGGGAAATCTTTAACCGCCCAAACAAGGGCTATGAGCCGGACTACACGTTTTTCTGCCTTTACGCACGGCCGGAGGGCGGCGAGCCGGTCTTCAGGGTAATAGAAGGCCGTCTGCAGCCGCCGTATCAAGGCTACTCTCAAGGCGCACAAATGTACCGCGGCTTCGGCTTTGGCCCGCCAACGGCCTTCGGCTCAGGGTTTCTCCGGTTCGCCGATTGCGTCTTCACGGGCTACTTCCCCTTCTGCCGCGTGGACTTGAGCGACCCAACGGTGCCCGTTGCCATCAGCACAGAGGCCTGGAGTCCCTTCATCCCTCTTAACGACAGAGACTCTTCCCTACCCGTGGCGGTCTTCGACATAACCCTGCGAAACGTCACGGACAGACCAGTGGACGCCACCGTGGCCCTGGGGCTGCAGAACATCACGGGCTGGCCTGAGCTAGGCGAGAACGTCAACGAATGGGTTGAGGGGGAAGGCTGGCGGGGCATTTTCATGCGCACGCAAAAGCATCCGCCAGACTCGCCACGCTACGGAACGCTGGCGCTTTTGACATCCGCTGAGGACGTGACTTGGGAGCTGCGGCCAGAAGAGGTCGGCTGGTTCCGCATAAACGAGCTGCTGATGGACGACTTCGGGACGACGGGCGAGTTCAGCGGCCCTAAGGACTGCCCGCCATCAGACGGGCCGGTGGCGCATCTTGGGATAAAGGTCCGGCTGGAGCCGGGTGAAGCCGCCACACGCACGCTATTACTATCGTGGCTTATGCCCAACTTCGAGAAATACTGGGGTGAGCCTTTCGGGGCAACTTGGAGAATATGGCAGGCGACCGTCTGGGCCGACGCGCTTGACGTGGGGCGGTATTTCCTGGAGAACCGTGAGCGGCTGGAGAATGGCACACGCAGATTCGCCGAGGCTTTCTATTCCTCAACCCTGCCGACCTACGTGCTGGACGCCGTATCGAGCCAGGTGGCTATTCTGCGCACGCCCACCGTTACGCGCCTGCCAGACGGAACCCTTTACGGCTTCGAGGGCTGTCATGCAAGCGGCGGGTGCTGCGAGGGATCGTGCACGCATGTCTGGGCCTATGCCCAGACGATGGCGTACCTGTTTCCCCAGCTTGAGCGCGGGATGCGCGAGATTGATTTCAAGTACGACCTGCGCGAAGACGGCCATATGCAATTTCGCATGGAGTTGCCGCCGGGCACCTATGCGAGCCACAACTTCCATGCAGCTGCCGACGGGCAGATGGGTAACGTTTTACGCACGTACCGTGAATGGCAGATATGCGGCGACGACGAGTGGCTCCGGCGCCTGTGGCCGTCGGTAAAAAAGGCGCTGGAGTATGCCTGGGTTGAATGGGACAAGGATAAAGACGGGCTGCTCGAAGGCATTCATCACAACACACTCGACATCGAATACTACGGACCGGAGACTGCTTGCGGAAGCATGTACTTAGCGGCACTGCGCGCGGGCGAGGAGATGGCCCGATACCTGGGAGACCAGCAGGCCGCGGAGGAGTACCGGCGGGTTTTCGAGTCTGGCAGCCGGCTCAGCGACGAGAAGCTATACGACGGCGAGTACTATTTCCAGATAATCCCCGAGGGCGTAGATGCGCCATATCAGTACGGCCGAGGATGCTTGTGCGATCAGGTCCTCGGCCAATGGCACGCACGGATATATGGCCTGGGTGACCTATACAATCCTGAGCACGTCCGTAGCGCCATCGCGTCGGTGTACCGATACAATTTCCGGGACGATTTCTTCGGCCACCACAACCCGCACCGCGTCTACGCCCTCAATGACGACCGGGGGCTTTTGATATGCACTTGGCCGAAGGGCGGGCGGCCCAGACGAAGCGTCACGTATGCCTTCGAATGCATGATTGGCTTCGAATACCAGGTCGGGGCACACCTAATCTACGAAGGCTTCCTGCGCGAAGGCCTAGCGGTATGCAAAGCCATCCGCGACCGCCACGACGGGCTGAAGCGCAACCCGTGGAACGAATTCGAGTGCGGGAGCCACTACGCCCGCTCAATGGCCAATTACGCTTATCTGCTTGCCCTGTCGGGTTTCCGGTACTCTGCGCCGCAGAAGACACTGTACCTCGACCCCAAAATCAACCGCGAGGAGTTCCGGTGCTTTTTCTCCGTTGAGGGCGCCTGGGGCGTGGTGCATTTTCGGGATGCCGCGCCCGAACCCCAGATTGAGGTCGAGGTGTGGGAAGGCGAGCTGAGCGTAGAAAGGGTAATCGTGGGCGACGAGGAGACGGACGCCTGGGTAATGAAGCGACGCGCCTAGGAAGCTTCACCTTCGCGACTTCGAAGCGGCAGGGTTGGGCATAGTCGCTCCCGATGGTTTGCTTCACGCAGGGCAGCGCTGCCGCCCTCTTCGGCGTTCTGCTGCCTCTCACCCATCTGCTGGTTCACCGTCCACTTTTCAGCACAGCAGGCTAGAGGCTGCACCGCCGACGCTGCGATGGAGGCACCCATGCTCACTGCGCCAGCCGGCGGTGCGGCGCACGAGTAAACCCCGCAAGGCTTCAGGCCCCTTGGAGGTCTTTGCGCGCTCAGTAAAAGCCCGTCCGTGAGGCAGCAGCACACCGGCTCAGCCTGATAGTTTTTTCCTCCAATGGAGTAGCACAAATCTCACAATTGTGCTATCGTGCGGCCGGCGCTTACGCCGAATAATGCCAGGGAGGAGATCTGGGATGACGAGCGAGACCCCAACAGGTGCGGAAAAGCGACGAGGCTCAGGCTTCGGAGGCTTCACCCTCATTGAGCTTCTGGTAGTCATAGCTATAATCGCAATCTTGGCAGCGATTCTGTTCCCGGTTTTTTCGAAGGCTCGGGAGAAGGCGCGCCAGATTGCCTGCTTGAGCAACCTCAGGCAGATGGGAAATGCTTTCTTCATGTACACAAGCGACTACGACGAGCGGTTTCCGATGGCGTATCTTTGGAAGGAACGGCTCCAGCCCTACATCAAAACAACGGAAATAAACCGCTGCCCGAGCCGGCCGCAACTTCCATGGTACTACGGCCAAGGCTACAACATTGGCTGTGCCAACCCCTTTGTGCAAGGTGTGCCGCTGATGAGCGAGGGGGCTATAGTGGCACCTGCAAACAAGATACTGATTGCCGAGTGGGACCGCTGCAACGCGGGGCCGCCCTGCGGACCTCCGGGTCTGTTTTCGGGCGGGGCAACTTGCTACTGGGCCGTGACGCGCATCCACAACGGTGGGTCCAATGTTCTTTTCTGCGACGGCCACGCCAAGTGGATGGACCCAAGCCGATACCACTCGACAACCGAGTACGCCGACCAGAACGGCTATCCGGTGCCATCGGATGCCCAGCCGGTGGCCGAGGAAGTCTGGCGACATTACTGGGACGTCACCTACGACGGATAGGACCGAGATGGCACACCAACAAGCAAGCCCGAAGAGTGACGCCCGAACCGACGAGCGGCGTCTGCTGGAAGCGCGGGATCTGGCGCTCGGTGGCTTGTTCGGCGCGGCCGGCATAGCCGTGCCGATGCTGTTCCACGCCTTGGGACCAGGGCTTGGACCGATATTCTTGCCAATGTACCTGCCGATACTTGCCCTGGGCCTGCTAGCGGGGCCGGCGGTATCCGTGCCCGTTGGTTTCGTGACGCCCCTGCTGTCGGGAGTACTGACGGGCATGCCACCACTGGCGCCACCAGTGGCGCTACTGATGGCCTTCGAATTGGCGGCGCTTGCTGGAGTAGCAGGCGCGGCACGGGCCGCAAGGCTACCACTTCTCGTTGCATGCATTGCCGGCATTGCGGGGTCGCGGGTGGCCGGTACGCTGGCTCTAGCAACGGCGGGCCATGCCCTAGGCCTTCATCGGCCGCTCGCAGACTATGCCCTGTTGAGCCTGGCGATGGCATGGCCGGGCCTGCTCCTACAACTGACACTAGTGCCGGGCGCAGTCGCTTTGATAGAGCGAACGAGCGTACTTGGCCCGAGATGGAGGAGAAGCCAGTGAGTCACGACCATGATGCTACGCCGCCTGATGATGTCCAGGCGCTCTTGAAAGAATTTCATGGTCACTTAGGACCTTACGTGATTGCGGGCTACCGCCTGGGCACGGCGGCCCTTAGAAGACTGGGCGCGACGAAGTATTTCCGCATCCGCGCGGAAGTATGGTGTCCGGACAGGCCGCCGCCATCGTGCGCCATTGACGGTGTGCAGGTTGCCACCGGCTGCACTTTAGGAAAGCAGAATATCAGTCACCATCCTGCCGCTGAAGGCGTAGTTCTGCGACTGACGGAGCTGGACACCCAGCGGAGCGTCACTCTCAGGCTGCGCCCTGAGGCGATGGCTGAAGCTGAGGCGCGCATGCGCGAGGGCGGGGACGAGGCCGGAGTGGCAGCCTTGGACGCTTTACCCGACGAACGGCTGATTGAAGAGTCTTAGGAGACCTCAAAGTACCTCGGTGGCCATGGTGGGTACCCCGAGTGTCCAGCTAGGCGTACTTGCAACAATCGTGGCGGCTTCCGCGATAGCCCGTCTCTGGCCGCCGTGGGCAATCGGGGGCCTGGCCGTGGGCGCGGCGATAGCCGTCGCCTGCACACGGGGCTGCTGGAAGATTTTCCTGGGGCGCCTGCGGCCCCTGGTGCTTTTTAGCATCTTGGCGGCAGGGCTGGTGCTGGTGGCCCCAGTTGCGCCGACAGAACCGGCTTTTTGGCTACCTGGGTGGCCACGGCCGATTTCGGCGCGGACAGCGAGCTTTATGGCAGGCCTATGGGTGAAGTCGGCCCTCATAGTCGCGTGGGTTACGGCCTTCGCCGAAAGGCTCAGTGACCGCGATTTGTTAGAGGGTATTCTGGGGCTGCCCGTGCCGCGCAAGCTTGCCTCTATCTTGTACTTTATTATCCGGGGCCTCAAAACGCTTTTTGAAGAAGTTCACCGCATGCAGCGGGCCAGAGACGCAAGAAGCTCGCCTCAAAAACCGCTGAGAGCGCTCAAGGTGGCTGGGGCAATGACGCAGACGTTGATGGTGCGGCTCGGCCAGCGTGCCGAGACGATGGGGCTGGCGCTCGCGGCCCGCGGATACGATGGAAGCCTAAAGCTGCCGGACGTGCGCCGGCTGAGCCTGCTCCAGGCAAGCTTGATATTCCTGTGCGGGGGGCTGCTGCTCTGGCTGGTACGACTTTAGCGGTAGACATTCGCGACCTCCACTTTCGCTACCCCGACGGAACCGAAGCGCTGGCAGGCGTTGATTTGCAGGTTCCCGAGGGTCAGCGCGTGGCACTGGTTGGCCCCAACGGCGCAGGCAAGTCTACGCTGCTGCTTCACCTCAACGGTTTGCTACGGGGCGAAGGACACGTCAGAATCCTGGGCCTATCGCCCCAGCCTCAGAACTTGCGGGTGCTCCGGCAGCAGGTAGGGCTACTTTTCCAGAACCCCGACGACCAGATATTCATGCCCACCGTGTTTGATGAGGTCGCTTATGCAGCATTGAACTTGGGCTGGCCGCCAGAAGAAGTTGCGCAACGCACGCAAGAGGCCATGCAAGCCGCCGGCGTGGCTCACCTTGCCAACAAGCACCCGCTCACCCTCAGCGTTGGGCAGAAAAAGCGGGTGGCAATAGCATCTGTGCTGGTGACGGAAAATCGTTTGCTGGCCTTAGATGAACCATCGGCTGGCCTGGACCCGCCTGGGAAGGCAAGCATTCTTAGGCTCCTGCGCAAGCTTCCATCCACCATGATCATCGCGACCCATGATTTGAGTTTCGCGATAGAATTGTGCGAATGGGGCGCGGCGATGAAAAACGGGCACATCTGGCGAACGGGGCCGCTGGCGGAACTTGTCGAAGACCCCGGCTTGTTCGAGCCCTAGCAGCCACCAACAGCTAACAGCAGACCTTCCAAGCCGGAGTAGCGAAAACCGCCGGCAAAGCGCTTTGCGTAAACCGCCTCGCTCGTCAGCCTCACCAAACGATGAGCGTCACCATCAGCTCGCCAGCAAGAGGCGCCCAGGCTTGCGGCCCTCCGTATTCGGAATGACCAAGCCGGAGGGTAGCGTCGCCGGCGGTCAAGAGCCGACCGTCGGGGTTGCCGGTGTAGCGAATGTCGTTCTCGCCGTCCCGCAGACAAAGGGCAGGGAAAGCCACCTCGGCCCATGTCCAAGAGCCGCTCGTCAGACGCGTCTCGTATTGGTGACCGTTGACGATGAAGACGACCCGCTGGCCTTTCTTGCCGCGGACGAAGGCCTTCACCACTGCATGCGCAGCGCCCGGGGGTAACTGCACGTGCAGGCGTTTGCGAACCCACTGCGTCCCTTGCGGATCGGTAAACCATCCGGCGATGTCTGGCTCGTCGTCGTGCTCGCGGATGACCAGCCTGCCATTCTTGGTGCTCACGGTGACAATAGGCGGCGGCGTCAGGTCAAGTGGTGGCCTCGGCAGCGGTTGGGCATCTAACCCACGGGTCTTCCACCGCCGAAAAAGTTCGCACAACTCGCCAGGGCGCACGGGCACATACTCTGGGCCGAGTTCTCGCAGTATGCGGGCTATCTCATCCGGACCGATGAAGAAACCGTTGACGCCTACCATCAGGAAGGCGGGCCGAGCCGGCGGTGTGCGGGCACGGATTCGCGCAACATACGCCGAAGGGTCGTCGAACGGCTTCTCCCACGGGTTGACGTCGGCCCAGAAAGCCGCGGTGGTTCCCATCAGCTCCTGGCGCTGTTGCGGGCCGACGCCGTACTCGCCGAAAAGACCATCGGGAGCGAGGAATTCCGCGATGCGTGGCGCTTTCTCAGATCCGCCTAGGAACCAAATGGAGCGATGACCAAGCCGGCGCATATATCGTGCGCTCTCGCCGAAAAACCTCTCCCACTCGTCGGCAGCAGTGGGCAGCGCTGTCCCGTAGACATCGGGATAAATGTAGCCCAGTCCGTCCATGCACAAAAACTCGTCCATCTCTGTGGCTGTGCGGTACCAGTACTCGACCGCAGCCGGCGTAAGCTCGACCTGAGTGGGACACAAAGCCCATCCAACCGGTACGCGTCCGCGCATTTTCTCTTCCCATCGAGCGGCAATGACTGAGTAGAGGTTCAAGCCAAAATTGTCACCATCGGAGATGAGAAAGGTTACGTATACCTTCGGCTCCAAACTGCCGACCGGTGGCCTTTTTTGATGCAACGCCACCGGTAGCGGCATTCCCGAATGGACACTCAGATTGTAGGCACCAACCGTACAGACCGTGACCTGGCCGTACTGGGAGCCGGTCCAAACCCCTCTCCATTCCCCTATCCCGCCATCGTCACCGTGCTGCCACCAGCCATACACAGGGGTGCGGGGCGGAAAGCGAGCCAACAGCGGCTCAAAAAACAGCCCCTGGTCCGGCGGCAGCGGCTTATTGACGGTGCAATCGAGCCAGAAGACGAAGACTGGGAATTGAACTAGGTAGTCGCGCGGGGCGACCCAGGTCGGTTCCATACATGCCAAAGCCTGCGGCCGCAGCCTTGGCCACAATTCCTCCAAGGCCCATTTGTAGGCTTCCAGGCCTGACCGCCAGCGCCCACGCAAGTCGGCGACGACCTTCAGCCGGTATCTTCGGGCGAGCTCGGCAGTAGCAACCACCGCCCTCTCTACGCCAGCCAGCATGGTGGCGACGTTGACCGTGTGAGGATTGGCCGGGTCAGTGATGATGGCTCCAGAAAGCTCGCTCCGGTGAGCCTCCAAAGCAGCCGCTAAGTCGCTCAGCTCCACCGCCTCGTGTCCGGCCTGTTTGATTACGTCAAGCCACTTCCTATCCTTGAATTCGCCGACGACGTAAAGGCGAGGCTGAGGGCGGTTTACCAGGCCCTGGAGCGAAAGGGCAAGTATCTGCTCGGCTGGCTCCAGGCCCGTTATGTCAAGGACTTCCAGACGCTTGGCCGGCCGGGCAGCTCGGAAAACAAAGGACCGGCGGGGCCGTTCCGGGCCGGCGCCGGGCATGACAAAGCGCCTGCGGGCCGTAGCCAGGATTTCCGCCCGCCTGGCAGGTGTGATAAGGCCTGCAACATCCAAAAGGTAGGCACACGCGGCAACAAGGAGCTGCTCTTGCTGCTGGCGCGTGAGGAGAGGGCCTAGGGTGGTGCCGGCCCAAATGTCAATCGCGCCATGGAATTGGGGACAGTTGTGGCGGACGATGCACACCGGCGCTCCCACGGGCCGCCCGCCCTTCACCGCAAAGACCACCGGGATGACCTCATCCTCGGCCGGTAATCCGAGTTCATACTCGCAGCCCGCCGCACGGGATTCTTCCAGGCTCATGCGCGGCCTGGGGAACTGGGTCACCCCGACGGGAGGAGGTGGCAGGGGCAGCCAAGCAAGCCCCAGCGGGTCACCAGGCGCATGCTCCAGTCCGTCAATATTGGATGCGTCACCCCAGATGCCCGTACCAAGCTTCGCGTGGGACACGAACTCCCAGCCCAATTCGTCTATCTTGTCCACCCAAGCGCCATCTTCAGGCACGCAAGGGTGACAGAAGGGCACACCTCCGAGCGCTACAACGCAACCACCAGCTTGCCGAAACACGCGGAGGTTGTTGTACGCCGGCAGCGGGAAGGTATTGCCGTAGACGTGGACCAGGATGCGGTAGCGGCTGGCATTGAAGACGGTCGGGTCAGCAAGCTCGGCGGCGCTCAGTAAATCGGCCTCGATGCCGGCCTGGTGTAGACAATACTGGGCGAATTCCGGGCCGGTGTCCGGGTTTGATATGAAGACGGGAAAGCCTGGCTCGCAGAGAATGGCCACTGGGGCTGCCGCCACCCCAGCAGTCACCCACAAAGACGCCGCAAAAGCCAGCACTCTGCCCATGGCAACCACCTTTGTCGGCAGCTTCAGTGGAATATCTGGTACCCGGGGAATTTACAAAGCTGGCTGACCACGACCCAGGCCGCCCCCGTGATGTAGTCGCCAAGTACCAACCCAAGGAAAAACGGGATCAAACGACGATACGTTTTCTGGCCGCCATAGCGCACGATAGCGTACTTCACCGCCCAGGCAATGAGAAAGGGACACCATACCCAGATGAGGTTGTTGCCGGCGCAGTAACCCAGAGGATGCAACCACAGCCACGTGTACCTGGACTGAAGGCCCCATAGGATAAGTATCAGGCATGAGCTGGCGGCGACGGCTATAATGCGGGGCCACTCCACCTGGCGACCCACTGTGAGCATGTGCTGCATCCACCCATAACTCTCATAGCCGGCCCAACGGGCAAAGCCGATACACTTGGTGGCTGCGCCTTCGCTGTAGCCAACGTGTAGGCAGGCCCAAGGGCCGGCCAGAGAAGATGCCACCGTCGCCAGCAGCAGCGGCCAGAGCCAGTCGCGGGGTGGTATGCCCGCTTCATGCCCGAGTTTGAGGCCTTCGAGCTGAGTGGGCATGGCATGGCTGCGGTTGAGCCGCCAAAACCAATGGCTCAGGCCCGCGCCAATGATGTTGCCCTTGCTGATGGCGCGACTGCCCAGTAGCCCGAAAACGTTCATTGGCTCCAAATCCCAGACAGTGTGTTGGCTGCCTGCCTCGGCCCGCACCCTGGTAATGCATAGAGCCAGCAGGAAGTACAACCCCACCGCGACAACCGCCGGAATTAGGCTCATGCCCACGAGCTTCCAGAACACTACCAGGGCGGCAAGCCCACCAGCCGCCCCCCAGAAGGCCAGGCGCAGCGGAAGTAGCTCTTCCTCATCCTCAAGCCTGTCCGGGCGGCGAAGCGACGAGAGCACTGCCGCCCACCGATGGCGAGTGACGTAAATGAGTAACAGTCCGTACGTGGCCCAAGCTCCCATCCCCTGCTCTGTCTGGTATGGAAAGCCCGCCAGCCGCGTCAGACCCAAGTACCACCCAAGCACGATCTGCGCCTTGATGAAAAGGTAGAAGAACCAACATGAGAACAATACGTCGAGGGGCACGAAATAGCCTAAGCCGATGGCAAAGGGATAAAAGGAATATGGCGCGCCCAACATGTTCCAAGGTGGATTCGGAAAAGCGGGGAAACGAGCGCGAGTGTGCAGATAAGGCAGTGCGGGATAGACCATCGCCAGGCCGCTAAGCGTACCGTTTATGACCGGGAATGCCATCCCAAGCCACGTCAGCGTCGAGCGGAAAAACCGAGGCGTATCGAGGCCCACCAAAGCCAGCGGCAGTCGCACCACGGGGAAACTTAGCTTGGTGTCTTCTATCCACGCCTTGCGCACAAGGGCGTTCAGACAAAGCATCGTCCAAAACAACACCACCATGAAGCCAACCCAAATGCCTAGGGGCACCAGCCACGGCCCGAGCATATCCATGCTATACAAGCTTGTCCCGCCTTCCATGAACCCCCGCAGTGCAGCTCTGTCCCATACGGCGGCCCACTTAGGCAGGTAAGGGAATAAGATTTCCTCCCATTTGTTTTCTGGCGTCGCGTACCACGCTGGCCAGCTCGTCATGGTCACCAAGTTGATGGCAAAATCGTGTGTGGCCACCGTGCAAGACACAGCCACCATTACGTAAATGACTAATAGCTCTCCAACGCTGAGAGCTTTATCAGGCCGCACCGCCCGCAAAACTGCATTGCCTACTACCAGCGCCAGCAAAATAATGACCGGCGTCACGAAGAGCGGGTTGAGGGTCAGAATCATGTACCACCGCAGCTCAGCGAGGATGACCCAGTAGGCATTCAAGGGGATGAGAGCCAGGCCAAGCACGACGGCCCGCATAGTGACAGCCCGTTGAGAGCAGCGTCGCCGAGGTAAGGCCATGGCTCCAGGCCGAAAGTTTCCGCGGTTCCCCGCAGCTCCCTCTATGCAAGTGGATACAGTCCTACCACCACACCAAGCTGGAGCCGATCACTGTTCGGAACCTGATACCGACAATTGCCCACGGACGCGCTCATGGCACGGATGCAGCCGGAGAAACGGTGCGCCGCGCCCACACGAAATGAAGGCGTCCACCCCCAGGGGTCTGAAAATACCTCCCGCTTCAGCCCTGTATGACGGGCTTTTGTGGCAGGCGCCGGTCCTATCGCAACCGCCAGATGAAAACCAAGGGAACGCCATCCACCCCATCCGTCCAGATGGGACGGCGGCCAGCCACGAGCTTCCTGACGGTCTCGGTGAACTCCGTAGGCTTGTTCTGACTGACGGCATAGTCTGCCGTGGCGAAGGCCGCAGGGCCGGCACACGTGCGCAGGTCAGGCCGCAGCTCGCCGAGATACTTGTACATGCGCACAACGCTTTCTACGCCTGGCGGTTCTATCCACACCACGGCACCCTCCGGGGCGTGCTGACTGAGCCAGCGGGCAGCCTGGAGGTAGGTCTCGCCCCAATACGTAGGCTCGAATCCGGCCCTGGCTGCACCTGGCAGCCCACCGACAAAAACGTTGTAGGCCGAAAGCTCGTAGGGATAGAAGTGAGCCACGTAGGACACTGACGGAAGAAGCACGACCGCCATTGCCACTGCTTCGGCCACCCAGCGCTGAAAGGCTCGAAGGCGCGCGGAGACCCAAGACAGCAAAGGCCGCAATGCAAAAGCTGCCAGAACCGCCAGCCAGGCCATGGCCGGAAGAAACAGGCGCACGCCTCCATACTTAGGCGCTGAGGGCAACATGTTGGGCACAAGGTTCACGACCAGCGCCCACGCGGCCAAGACCCAGAGACGGTCAGCCGGTGTGCCAGGCAGTCCTATACAGGACTGCGCTTGCTCGACTCGCCTACTCTCTTTCCTGCCCGCCAACCATGTCTTCGCAACCCGCCGCAAGGCCCCAGCGCTGCCAACCAAGCCTGTAAGAGCAAGACAAAGTGTGAACGGAGGCGTCGTGACTGCCGTCATCACAATAGGGTAATGCCATGGGGCCAGCGTGTAAATTTTGCCAAAGTAAAGCACGCCGATTTGCCAGTGGTGCCAGTGGAAGGCAAGATAGCTGGTCAGGCGCTCGACAGTGTTGTGCCATAGCCAAGGCCAAGTAAGCAGGAACAAGATGGGGCCGAGGATAGCGTAGCTGGCGAATAAGGCGACGGCTCGCTTGGGGCGAAGGGCCAAGGCGTAGGGCAAGACAGCCAGTGGAACAAAGAAGCCGTTCAGCTTGGTAGCCAAGGCGACGCCAAAGGTGAGGCCGGCAAGAATGACGGCCCAGGCGCCGCCCCGCTCGATGGCCCACCAAGCAAGGGCCACCGCCAGAAAGCACGTCGCCATGGCCGGAGCATCAAGGGCAAGCAAGTGAGACGCTCCGAAGACGTGGGGCATGAACAGCAATCCTGCGGGCGCAAAGCCTGCCGCCGCCCTGCCCAGTCCAGCCGCACGTAGCAAAAGGTACATGCCCGCCAAAGCCAGGCCTACCCAGAACATCGTTCCCGTCCGCATGTACGTCAGCGGGACCGCCCAAGCCGGCAACAGATGCACAGCGACGCGGCTGGTCAGAGCAGCGGTCAACTTTACGAGGCCAGGATGCTGGTCCTTGCCGTGCCAGAAAAGGTCAATGGCTTGGGGTGAGACGGCGGCTCGTGGGTGAGAGACGAGCAGGGTGAGCCATTGCCAGGCCATGTCGGCGCGGGCCATGTATATGGGCTCGTCGTAGGTTATCCCGATGTCCGCAGCCGTCAGCCCAAGAATGACCCAGCATAGCAGACAAATGCCGACCGCGATGGCTAGATCGTGGCGGCGCGTCCGGCGGTGCGGTTGCAGTGTTTCGTCTCGGCAGAAGCCCGCAGGAGCCGAAGATTCCTCCCGAGGTCGCCCCATAAGATACTCACCGTGCGGGAGAATGTGCCGGAGCGCGCGAGCGACCGACTGGCGGCGCGTGAGGCGCGGCAGGAGCCACAGACCCGCCCGCCGCTGGCGCAATGGCCTTCTCCGTCACTGCGAAAGCCGCCTCCGCCATGGGCTTCTCCGTGGCCCCAAGATACACCGCGACTCTCCAGTTGCCGACGGGTAGCGGCCCCTTGTCCACCTGCAAAGTTCCGTAAGCCTGCCCAGCGGCGGCTGGGAGGCGCAGCTCGCTCCTGCCCGTCTCGATCTCCACGTCCTCGTGGAACCAGCGTACCGTCAGCACCGTGCCCGGCACCGCACCGTCGTAAATGAAACATGCATACAGCTTGCGCACAGAGGGGGGCACCTGAGTCACGGCCGTTTTTGGCCGCCCTTGGCCATCCACCTCTAGGCAGATTACAGGACGACCCACCAGTATCCCACCCGGCGGCGCTTCCTGCGCCATCATCCCTTCCAGCCCTTCCACCACAGCAAAGGAACCCACTTCTCGCAGGTCGTTAGGGCCGGAGAGCTCAACTTCGTAGATGCCTGCAGCAAAGGCAGCGGCTCCTCTGGGCGGATGGAGTTCAAAACAGCCCTGCGCCCAGGCAGCGTTCTTAGATGGCCGCCACACTGCGCTGTCTGAGGGCAAAGGCTTTCCTCTCAACCACCACCGGAAGCCAACTGGCGTATCCGCCGGCCAGCCGGGCAGGGAATAGTGGTAATAGATTTTGGTCGCCGACGCGGAAAGGGCAAGGGAAGGCTGGGCAGGACGCTCCTGCGAAGTTGACGCGCCCATATAATACCCGTCGGGCATGCCGGCCGTGGCTGGGAGAACAGCGGCCTGAGTAAGCGGCTGGTGTGCAGCAGCTGCCGCTGGCGCTGTGGTAGCGGCGGATGGCGGCGGCAAATAACCAGGGTGTCTCCCACCACTTCTCCCAAACATGACACCCGCCAGAAAAGCAAAGCTAACCAAGGCCGCAACCAGCAGCACATCCCAGGACGGGTCACCCACCGATACCGGCGGCATTGTCGCGGTGTCTTGAGCCGTCGGTTCGCCCTGGGGCTCTGGCTCGGTCATTGCGGGCGTTTCACCTCGAAGGGCTCCTCGTAGCTTCGCGCGACGCCCGGAAGCTCTGCGCTGGCGTAATAGATACCGTCGCGCAAAGGCTTCAGGGCAGCAAGCTCCAGGGCCTCCTCCACTTCATAGCTCTCGCCAGGAGCGAGAGACCGCTCGACAATGGCCATCGTGAAGACCCGACCATCGCTCCATCTCCACATGAGACGGCCCGCGCTGTCCCGCAGGCAGAAGTCGTAAGTTTTACCCGAGCCGAACTGAAGCTGCAGCAGCTCGTCCCCGTCGTTCCGCACGAGAAGACGCAGCACGACGCTATCGGTGGGGCCGTAATCTGCCCTGTCTGTGGTGAGGCAGCAGCACAGACCCTCCCGCCCGCGCATGGGTTCGACGGTCAACACTTCCAGGTAAGGCCAGCCCTTGCCCGCCAGTCGCACTATCCCCCGCACCTCTATTCGCTGACCTAGCCGGCTCGTCATGTCGGGCGGTATGCGGCCAGTGCAATATAGGGCGCCACCGTCACCCCGAAGCACCCAGTCACTGCGGGTGCGAGGCGGCCCAAAGGAAAGCGGCGGGAACAAATGCCGGGCACGCCAGCCCAGACACTCTCCCCGAACCTCGACGGCGCGATCGGCCCAAGCGGCTGGGTCGTCGAGGATGCGCGCAAGCAGCGGTTTCTGGTCCACAGTTGTCTCACCGGTCCCTTTTTCGGCCGGCAGCACCGCAGTCATGCTGACCGTCTTCGCAGCAGCATCATAAGCCACGGCGGCCCCAAGCTTCTCAAACCAGCGCGCGGGAACATAGGTAACGGCGCCAATCCTCCGCGCCTCGGCGACCTCGAGGCGCATGCCGCGGCCCTCCACAGTCGCCAAACCACCAGCGGCCTCCACGCGACAGCCGAGGCGCTCAGCTACGGCCCGTAGAGGCACCCATGCGCGGCCACCAAGGAGCAGGGCAGGCGCCGGCATGTTTATCTGGACGCCATTTAAAAGTAGCACAACCGCGACAACTTTCACCTTCTCGCACCTCCTTGCCTATCACCCGCGACGCCTCATCACGCACCAGGCCTGGAGGCGTCGAATATCCGGCAGCAGGCCGCGGCGTTCTTCTTTGCCAGTATGGACTGCCCTCCGGCGACGTGGGTTTCATCGCAGCGTGCCGCTGTGGGTTACGCTAACTCCCGCCGGCTTAGTCAACCGGCCCCGGACGCACGATTCTCGGCGCCGTTGCTATTCTCGGCCTTATCGCCAACCAGTCCACACCCTGAAACACTGGGTCGGGAATCCGACGAATCTCCTCCTCTCCGTAATAGGGACACATGGTGTCAACCCACGCAATGAGACGCTGCAAGCTCACTTCATCCACCTTTACACCGTGGTGCCTCCCACTGGATGCGATGTCAATCAGGCGGCTGGCGTAAGAGAGCCTGGTCATCGGTTCAGGCGTCTTGTAGGCTTCAGGGTCTACCGTAGAGTAGCCCTCGACAAGAAGGGTATCGGCAATGCCAAAGCCTGGGGGCGGATTGTCGGGCGGCACGTAAGGCGCTCCCCAAGTTGGCCGGCCCACAAGAGTAACGTAGGGCTCGTCGAATATGGCGTCGTCGCTACGTCGGCGGGTCAAGTCGAGGACCTGGCGGGCAGAGCCATCACCCTGGTGACAAGTGCCACAGTATTTGTCGAGCACCGGCTGGACATAGCGGTCGTAGCTGACCGTGTCGAGGCCCCACGGAGGCGGGGTGATTTTCTGTGGCCCCTTGGCGAAGGCGATGCCCTGGCGCTTAGCCCCTGGCGCTACGGAATGCATCTCATGGCAGCCCAGGCAGCCCCGCCGTTCGCCGGGCATAAGTCCGGCAAAGCTGCGCATGGTCTGCAAGGCACGGCCTCTCTCATCAAGGAGCTGGAAGTGAAGCGCTTTTCCGCAAGGCGCATAGAAGCACACGGATCCGTCAGCCTCTACCGGTACTGTGCCGAGAACCTGCTTGACCCCATCGGACTGCACCATCGAGACAACCGGCCCAGTGGAAGCGTAGGGCCTCTTGTACCAGTACGTATAGGTCTTTGGCTGGATGTGAAGAACGCGAAGGAACCGAGCCTTGCCGCGCAGTTTTTGCGGCGCGCCCTGGTACACGTCGGCCGAATAGAAGATGCCGTCCTGGGGAGACTCGCGGTGGTCGCGGTCGGGCCAGACTACTGTGTCAGGTATGATTGGGGGCTTGGGGCGGGGCTTGAGAGGCATGGCATGGAAAACGTTGTGCACACCTTCATAGATAAGCTCGCGATTGCCTTCGACGTCCATAAGGTATAGCACGAACTTGCCAGCGCGATTAGCCGAGACCAGGAATTCCTCCTCACTGAGGGGATATGGCGAGTAATAGGCCTCATACCGGCCGCTGGAATGGTAATTCGGCGACTCGACTGGGTCCACCGGGCCGTTGCCCACCTCAGGCCACGGCACGTCGGCAGTCACTTTGGTGAGACCGTCAGGAAAGTTGAGGCCCTTGTTCGGGTCGAGGATGCCAACCGAGCCACTAAACCAGCCATGATGGGCCGAGCCGGTGAACATGACTCGGCGACTGCCGGGAATGCTGCGCGCGTCCTTGAGCAAGTCGGGCCAGACACTCTGGTTGCCCCAGAAGACCGATACGCCGGTGCCGTCGGGATTCACCGTCCACAGGCTTTGGGCGCGCCAGAGAGGTTTGTCGGTGTACTCCCAGCGAGTGTAGATGATGCGGCCGTCGTTCATGACCGACGGGAGGTAGTCGGGCTCGTTGCCGCAGGAGAGGATATAGATGTTGCGGCCGTCTCTGTCGCAGCGTGCAAGCACGAAGGCATTAGTGGGCGGCATGCAGCGCACGTAGGTGTGCGCCCGCGTCGTACAAAAGATTATGTGTTTGTCATCGGGAAGGTAGATTGGGTCGAGGTCATCGTAGGGGCCATCGGTGAGCTGTTTCAGACCCGTGCCGTCAACGTTTATTTCGTAAAGGTGGAAGGACTTTTCGTTATGCGGTTTGAAGCAGAAAAGCACCTTAGTGCCATCCCACGACACATCAGGCCGCCAGAAGGAACCGTGAAGAGGCGGCTGGGGCATGAGTTGCTTCACGCGCCCTGCGGGCGAAAGGCCCTCAAGGACAAGTAGCCGGCCACCAGGAACGGCCATGTAGCCTAGACGATGGCGCGTCTCATGAGCCCATTCGGAGCCAGCCGGATACGGCACGTCAACGAACACCACCTTGTCAAAATCGAGGGCTGGGCTGCGGAACATTATTTCACGCTTCACCCGCCGGACGCGGTAGTAAAGCTCCGCATCGGGCACTGAGAGAAGGGAGACCTGCTTCTCAATGTCTGCAAGCTTGGTGCGTTGAGCCGACAGGTTGACCCGCCCAGCGCTTTGCGATTCGATACGGTCTGCTACCCGCAGCGCCCACCGTATCTCCTGCCGAATCCTCTCAGGCGTCGGATTGTAGTCACACTGGTGAAGCCAGTCGCGCTTGAGCACCTCTTCAGCCTCGGCTGCGCTGAGGGAGCGCGTTTCCGGAGTAGATGGCTTGACATACGGCGCCACAGCTTCATGCTGGTACGGACGGAATTGGATTCTTGGGCCAGCGTCGAAGACGATTTGGAGCCACTCTGGGGAGAAGCGCGCAGCAGCGCCTTGAGCCTTGAGCCGGTCAAGCCTACTCGCGATTGCCTCGGCTTCCCGCCATTGCTGGGCTTCTTCGGGCGTAAGTTTGGCCCTCTGATGGTCCGTCAATGGCCGGTACTCAAGCAAAAGGTCAACTATGCGCTGAGCCTGCTCGGCCTCGAAGTCCTCTGACGGCGGGACGAGAAAGTCTAAAGGACCAACTCCTGTCCAGGCGGTTAGGTTAACAACGTCATCTGGAAACCTCTGGGTCAAATCGCGAAGGACAGCGGTCGCGAGGTCTGCGTCAAGTGCCATCGCTCTTTCGAGGAGGTTGCGGCGAGATGCAGCAAGCGTCTCCGGGAAAGAGTGCGCGCGGACGTAGAAGCTGGCCAGACGATCTTGCATTTCGCGGACGAAAAGATCCAAGGACTTGCGGCCAGCACTGTACAGGAGCATGACATCCTCGGCGGTCAAGGGCGCCAGGTAGATGCGAAGGTCGTCCAGGCCACCCTGGAAGAACTCGCTCTGGCCATCGAGCGAACCAATAAACGCGGACCGCGCAGGCGTTATGGCCACGGCTCCAGGTCGCCGCAGCGCCCCAATTTCGCGGCCATCAAGATACACGCGCATGTACTCGCCGTCGAAGCTTGCGGCACAGTGATGCCATTGACCGTCCATCACCCGCGCAGCGTCTATGGGGGCATCGCATTCCACGTAGCCGCCTACATTCAGGCCCAGCGAAAGAATGGCTCCATTCTCCTGAAAGGAAAAGAGCAGACGGTTGGAATCTTCTTGGCGGAAGATTTCGCGGAAGCCGGACAGGTCGGTGGGCAAGACCCAGGCGGAAAAAGCTATACCCGTTAGCTGTCGCAGATCAGGCCAGCTGGCGGTGGCAAGCCTGTGTTTGCCGTAAAGGCTCAAGGCATTGCCGTGAACGCCTCTCATTCGAGCAGCGATACCAACGGCCCTTACCCGCATGTCGGGGTTGCCCGAGGCGTCAGGGATGTTGGGGTCTACACCGGACTCATTGAACTTCCAGTGGGCTAAAAGAGGCTTGTCGAGGAGAGGCTCGCCGGCGTCCACCGGGTGTTTGGCCGCCACAAGCGCCTGCTGACCGGCTTCGTAAAGTTGCCATATTTCCTGCGCAGTGAGCGCAGCCGCGTATATGCGTAAGTCATCCATGGCACCCTGAAAAGGCTCGCCGCCGTTGAGAGAACCGATGCAACCTGGAGCGGGGCCGCCGGCTACAATTTGGCCACGACGTTCAAGGGCGGCAATCTCCCTACCATCCAAGTAAACACGCATGTGCTCGCCGTCGAAGGTTGCTGCGCAGTGGTGCCAATTGCCGTCGAGGAGCTGACCGGGGTCAATCGAGGCATCGCACTCCACGTATCCACCAACATTGAGGCCTAGGGAAAGTATCGTACCGTCGTTCTGGAAGGAGAAAAGCACGCGGTTGTCGCCATCTTCCTTGCGGAAGATTTCGCGGTAGCCACTGAGGTCGGTGGGTATAACCCAGGCGCTCAGGGATATAGCTGACAGCCCTGCAAGTTGGGGGCCGGAGGGTACGGCAAGCAAGTGGCTTCCGGAAAAAACGAGCGCCCCGCCAAAGAGACCCTGCACGCGCCGCAGGCCAACGGCCTCGCCCTGGGGTGAAGCATGGTTGTCGTTGCCACTGGCATCGCGACACCGTCCACCGAAAGGCTCGTCAAAGGTCCAGTGCGCTACGAGGGGCTTACCAAGCTCGGCGGCCCTGGCGTAACCCTCATCTCCCACGAGCCACGGGGCAGCAGTCACCGCCGCCAGAGCCAGTAAGCAGCATCGCAGAGCGCCAAAGAGACGGTGCATGGAATAACCCCTCGCAAGTGCTCGCAGGGGAGTCTACCACAGGTGCGGACCAGGTAGCGCCATGAGGTTAGGCACTGGTGAGAGGAGCGCCTGGGTAGCCCAAAAGACAAACTCCCCACCCGCCGGGCGAAGGAAGATTCCCACAGCCGACCCTCACGCCCAGCGGGCGCACCAGCACGACGTGACGATTCTTCACCACGGCGGCCCGAAAGGTGCCCTAAGCCTCACCACAAAGCCTCAGGAGCTGCTCCCACTTATAGTCCACCCAGGCCTGCAGTTCCTTGCGGACCCGGGCACCCTGGTCGCCCCGCATGAGATGCCTAAAGCGCCCCTGGGGTTCGAGATACGCCTCGATGGGCAGCTTCTCTTTCGGCTTGTACAGGAGCTTCCAGACACCGTGGTCAACTTCGTACATGGGCCACAGGCAAGTGTCCACAGCCAATTTGGCAATGGCAGGGGTTTGAGAGGGGTCGTGAATCCAGCCGAGAGGGCAGGGTGAAAGAACGTTGAGGAAGGCCGGCCCCTCGTAGTCGAAGGCCTTCTCAGCAGCATTGACCAGGTGGCGCCAGAGGGGCGGCGAGGCGGGGGCTACTTGGGCTACGTAAGGAATGTCGTGGGCGGCCATAGCCATGGTGAGGTCTTTTCGATGCACCGGCTTGCCCGGAATGACGCGACCGGCGGGGCTGGTAGTGGTATTAGCACCATAGGGAGTGGCCGAGGAACGCTGCACGCCGGTGTTCATGTAGGCCTCGTTGTTGAGACAGACGAACACGCAGTCGTGCCAGCGCTCAGCCATCCCAGAAAGGGCCTGGAAACCTATGTCGTAAGTCCCGCCGTCGCCAGCAAAGGCCACGAGGCCATAGCGCACATCCGGCCCTATAAGGCCCTTGCGTTTCCACTGCTGATAGGCGGCTTCAATGCCCGCTATGGTAGCCGCAGCGTTTTCGAAGGCGAGGTGAACCCAGGGTATCTTCCAAGCCGTGTAAGGGAAAATGGTTGTCGAGACCTCCAGGCAGCCCGTGGCATTGGCGGCGATGACGGGCCTGTCGCCCGCCGCCATGAGCACCTGGCGCACGATTATTGGCTCAGCGCAGCCCGGACAAAGCCTATGGCCACCGGTGATGCGCTGCGGGCTTTCGGTAAGTTGCTTTATCGTCTTGGGCATCGCCAACAGGCCTCCCTATGAACTTCAAACGCGCACCCCAAGCCAGCGAAGCGGCTCCGCTGTGCCGCCCGCCGCAGCGACTTCGCCAAGCTCGTCATACACTTGGTGAATGTCCTCGGGCACAATCATGCGGCCGCCCAGGCCGTAAATGTAGTCAACGGTGGGCAGCACGACGCCCCTGTGATACAGGGCAGTGATAACCTCAGGATAGACGGTTCCCCAGCCGGAGCCAAAGCCAGCCGCGCGGTCCATGACGGCCACGGCCTTGGCGTGGGAGAGGGCCTCGCCGACCTCCTCCAGCGGGAAGGGCCGGAAGCAACGTATCTTGAGCAGGCCAACTTTTTCGCCTCGATCGCGCCGCTGCTCGATTACGTCTTTGACCGTACCCGCCGTGGAGCCAAGGGCCACAATGACCAGCTCGGCGTCGTCCAGGTAGTAAGGGTCAAGCAAACCATAGTAACGGCCAAAACGCTCCCCGAAGGCCTGCCCTACTTCGATGACGGCCTGCTTCGCAGGGCCATACGCCTCCCACTGGCCACGCTTGTGCTCATGGTAGAAGTCCCAAAGGTCTAGGGGACCAACGGTGTGGGGGTTAGCAATGTCCAGCAAGGGGTCAACGAGGACTGGCTCACCAACGAACTGCTTCACCGCTTCGTCGTCCTCAACCTGCATAAGCTCGTAGCTATGGCTGACGAGGAAGCCATCGTAGTTATTCATTACGGGTAGGCGAACGTCGCGCCGCTCACCAATAACAACGGCCTGGATGAGATTGTCGTAGGCTTCTTGGACGTTTTCGCCCCACAACTGTACCCAACCGGCATCTCGGGCGCCCATGGCATCAGAGTGGTCGCAATGGATATTGATGTTGCCAGACAGAGCCCGGTTGGCCACGGACAGAACCACCGGCGTACGAAGAGAAGCCGCAATGTATAACATCTCCCACATGAGCGCCAGGCCCTGAGACGCGGTGACGTTCATTACGCGGGCGCCTGCAAGGCTCGCGCTGATGCAGGCCGACATGGCCGAGTGCTCGCTCTCGACGGCTACGTAGTTGGTATCCACCAGGCCGTCCGCGACGAAGCGCGCGAAGATTTGCACGGCTTCCGTAGAGGGCGTGATGGGATACGCGGCCACTACGTCAGGGTTTATCTGCCGCATGGCTTCCGCCACGGCTTGGTTGCCTTCCATGGGGATGAGCTTGCCCATGGCTTGTCCTCCTTAGCCGGTCTGCTCTTGTTTGGCGCGCTCGGTCTCGGGCACCATCTTGATGCACTCCTTGGGGCAAACGGCAGCGCAGATGCCACAGCCCTTGCAGTGCTCCATGTCAATGGGCTTGCCCTTGACCGACCCGCCTTCTTGCAAGATGGCGCTATCGGGGCAGTACATCCAGCAGAACAGGCAGTCAATGCAGCAGTCGTTGTCGCGCACTGGGTGCACCAGCCGCCAACCGGCCACGGAATAACAGTCTGCATTGCCAGCCTGAGGTATGATGCCGCCGGGGGCCAAATCCTTCCAGCCGGCATCGGGCGGATAGACGCGGGCTTGTTGGTCACTCATTCTACTCGTACCTCCTCGTATGCCCTGGCGACGGCCCGGATGTTGCGCTCGACCACGTCAGGGGAAAGCTTTTCGCCCAAGGTGGTCTTGACGGCTGCCTCGGCAGCCTCAAGGGTAACGATATCGGGCCGGAGCCTGGCCAAGGCGCCCAACATCGGCGTGTTGGGTATGGGTCTGCCGATGGTTTCCATGGAGATGGTATTGGCGTCAACAGTGGCGACCTGGACGTCGGCGCGGCCGATTTTAGCACGCACTTGGGCCGGCGGTTCGCTGGTGTTGACGAGGGCTAGGCCGCCTGGAATGAGGCCGTCAGCCACATTCTCGCTCACTAATAGGGACGGGTCGAGCACGATTACTATCTGCGGCGTCCGCACCGAACAGCGCAGGCGGATGGGACGGTCCGAGATGCGCACGTAGGAGCGCATCGGCGCCCCTCGGCGTTCCGCGCCATATTCGGGAAAGGCCTGTACCTGTTTGCCGTGCTCGGCGGCGGCAACGGCGAGGATATAGCCAGCGGTCTTTGCCCCCTGACCACCTCGCCCATGCCACCTGACCTCTACTAATTGCGCCATGTCAAATCCCCCTTCGGCATTCTCCGGCGCGGCACCTTGCGGCCCGCGACAGGCACGCGTAGTCCCCTCATTCTTCCCGCATCCAGAGCTGAAGTGCTGCTGGGCGCGACGGCGCTGGCCGCAGGGGCTATTCCATCAGTCGCCGGCCGCGCAAGGCCCGCGCCAAGGTTACCTGGTCAGCGTAATCAAGGTCCGCGCCCACCGGCAACCCCAGAGCAATCCGCGTGACCTTGACACCCTCGAACTTCTCCAGCTCGGCCCGAATATACTCTGCTGTAGCGTCTCCCTCAACCGTTGGACTCGTCGCCAGGATTACTTCAGATGGGCGAAGGGTGTCTACCCGCTCCAGCAGCTCCGCCAACCTGATATTATCCGGCCCGACGCCCAAGACGGGGTTCAGCGAGCCCTCAAGAACATGATACAAACCGCTATACTCGCGCGAGCGCTCAATGGCCGCCACGTCAATGGGCTGCTCCACCACACAGATTACACTTCGGTCACGGTACGGGTCGGCGCAGATTTCACAAAGCTCGCCGGTAGCCCAATTGAAACACGCCGAGCACCGCCGGACAAGGCGCTTGGCATCCACCAGAGCCTCCGCCAGCCGGATGACATCCTCCTCGGCAGCTTGCAGCAGATAAAGCGCCAGTCGCTGGGCCGACTTCGGGCCGATGCCCGGCAGACGTTCCAGCTCCTCAATCAATCTCCTGACCGGCTCGGGGAAAGACGCCAACCTTTCCTCCTATCATCCCAGCGAGGCCGAGGCCAAAGTCTATCACCACCAGGAGCAAGCGGTCAACGAAGACACGATAGGCTGCCCCGTAGTTTGCATGGCCGTCGCACGCTCGTTTCACGCTGCGCCCAAGGACAAGGTTGGGTCTCTCTATTTGCCCAAAACCCTGCGCGCGAGCCAAAATTGCCCGTGTCTCAGGGAGCAGCAGGTGACAGGCCCAGCGGCGGGAAAGAAACGCAAACTACTAAGGAGGATGGCCCATGTGGCATTTGTTGGGCGCGCGGGCAGCCATTGCAATGGCCACCCTGAGCCTGTCGGCAGCGAACCAAGCCACTCCCAGCAGCGGTGAGCCTTATGCCCTTCTGGTGGTGCCGCCTGTTGCCGGCGGTGTCGCGGTTTCGGCAGACGTGGATTTCCGGCAGGTGGCAGCGGCTGCGGGGATGAAAGGCTGGGCTGGTGAAGTAAAACCAGAGAATGTTCGCGCGGTCTTAGACGCCCAGCCCACCGAGGCCCTGCCCTGCCAGTACGATCCGGCTAACCCCACCGGCGGCACGGTGACTATATTGCCCCCGGCGGCCGGCAAGCCCCAGCGGGTGCGAGTTTATTTCACCGCGGCGCCAAGGCCGGCACAAGCGCCAGCCGGCCTCCTCAGGGTAGTGCAGGCGGACGGGGTGGTAACTGTTGACAATGGTTTCGTGCGGGTGGTCTTTGACCCCCGAAAGCAGGGCGGGCTGCCATCCCGGTGGGAGTTCGTGGCAACTGGGAAGGTATTCGAGAATTTCAACAATAACGACGCGGTGTACCGAGCCGAAGTTGGGCGGCTGCATCTGCGGTCCGACAAGGACGCAAAGGTTGAGCTTGTGGCAGCCGGGCCGCTGCGGGCCGTGGTGCGCGTCAGGGCGCGATATGTTAGCGACGAGGGCCAGGCGCCGCCCAGCAATCCTCGAGCTGTCTACGAGTATTCTTTCTTCCCTGGCTCGCCATACATTCTCCTGAAGGCTCAAGTGCAACAAGATGAGCCCTTCCAGTGGAGTGAGCTTCACATCGTCGAAATTAACTTCCCAGGCGAGGACTTCACGCATTGGGCCGGCGCCCAGGGAGTGCAGGCATTCAAAGCCGATAAAAAGGGCCATCACGGACAAACCTGGGGCGCTCTACTGGACGGACCGGAGGGGCCAAATGTCCTAGGCCTCCTGGGCCAGCCGCTCATTTACGATGGGCGAGGCGAATACGGGACTTATATCCACGGCCCGTGGCTCTCGTGGGGCAGCACGGAAACGGAGCGGGAGGTCGTCTTGTACGCAGCAGGCGATGCCGAGGCACTGCAGCGACTGCGGCAGGGCGGCGTGGCGCCGAGAGCGGTCAAAGCACGAGTTTCCGTTCCAACGCTCGAGAAGGCCCTAGACCAACTCAACAAGACGAAAGGGGCTGACGGGCCGAGATGGCGCTGGGCCAGAGCACTGCTAGCCACCCTATCCCAGCAAAATCTCGTGCAGGCCACGCAGCTAGCCCAGGCCGCGGCTGCGGCCGCTACGAGGAACCAGAGCGCCAGCGCGTGGCTCGCTAGGAATATGGCCGGCCTTGTCTGCCTCGACAACGGGACTCTTGGGCTGGCATGGCAGGCCGCCAAGGACAAGGCAGGAGGGCTGGCAAGTCTCTTCGACCTCAGGGCCGGACGGGAGATGCTGGCGAGCAAAGGCGAGCCGGTGTGGCGCCTGACCCTCGAGGACGCAGAGGGCAAGGCCTTTGCCGCCGACGCATCAGCGCCGCCGACCGCCATGCGCGCCGACCGCAAGGCAGGCAGACTGACCGTCGAATGGCGCCCGTTGCGCGGCACCGGCGACGTGCCGAAGGCCGAGCAGGATAAACTTACGGTCACGATAGTGGCCGAGCTTTCCCCCAACGGCCCTCTGCGGCTCACCGCGAAGGTGGAAAACAATACCTCCCTGACGTTGGCGGAAATGACCTGGCCGGAGCTTCACTTGGGGCCGTTGGGCGATGAGGCCTCCGATGACGTCTTCGTCGGCGCGCTGAGTGCAGGAGTGATGTGGAGGAACCCCTACGAAACCTTGCAGGGTATCGGCGGGGCACTTTATCCCAACGGGTGGATTGATATCCCACTGCTGATACTCTATGACGAGGCGGGCGGGCTTGTAATGATGGCCCAAGACCCGTTCGGCTCGCAGAAATACGTCGAAGCGGCAGGCGACGCGGGAAGGCGGGCCGTGCGAACGGCCTTCCGGTGGCCCGCCCCCGACCACACCATTGCGGGCAACGACTTCGCACCGCCGGGCCGCGTCGAAATCGCGCCCCTGGGCGCCGGGCAGGACTGGTACGACGCTGCCATGATCTATCGGGCCTGGGCCGAGGCAGAAGCAGGCTGGTGGCCCCAGCGGGGCAAGGCCGGTCGGCCAGACACACCGGAATGGATGCGCGACATGCCGGTGTGGGCGCTCGGCGGCGGCGCGGCCAGCGAATGTGTCCAAGCCGTGAAAGCGTTCCGCGAGTACATGGGAGTGCCGTGTGCCTTCCACTGGTACTCCTGGCACCAAATACCCTTCGACGTGAATTATCCGCACTACTTCCCCGTCAAGCCAGGATTCGCCGAAGGCGTAAGGGAGCTCCAGGCGGCGGGCGTGCGAGTGATGCCTTACATCAACGGTCGGCTATGGGACACCGGTAACGACGACTTCCCGGACCTGGCCTTCCCTGCGGCGGCCAAGAAGCGCGATGGAAGCAACTATATCGAGGAATACGGCTCGGGGGCGAAGTTGGCGCCGATGTGCCCGACGACGCGGCTGTGGCAGGAAACGGTCCAAGGCATTGTCAAGCGCCTGGTGGGGCCAGAGTACAACGTGGACGGAGTGTACATTGACCAGGTAGCGGCGGCGGCGCCGGCCCCCTGCTACGACAAGTCTCACGGCCACCCCTTGGGCGGCGGCCATTGGTGGACGACCGCCGGCTACTGGCCGATGCTGCAAAAGCTACGCGAGGACTTGGCGCGTGAATTTCCGGGCAAAATGCTAACTACGGAATGCACCGCTGAGCCTTACCTGCACTGTTTTGATGGCTATCTTAGCTGGCACTGGCAGGAGAACAACGCCGTGCCTCTGTTTCCGGCCATCTACGGCGACAAAATCCGGCTGTTCAGTCGCGCCTACAACGCTGCGGGCGACGTTGACTTGGTGCACCGCATGAAGATGGCCCAGCAGTTCGTCTTCGGCGAGCAACTAGGCTGGCTCGACCCCGGCGTAATCCGAGAAGAAAAGGCCGGGCCGTATCTTCGCAGCCTGGCGCAGACGCGCTGGCGGCTGAGAGAGTACTTTCGCGGCAGGATGATGCGGCCGCCCGTGGTAGAAGGAGACGTGGAAAAGATAACCGGCGATTGGCAGTGGGGTGGCGTGCGGATGGTCACCCTGGCCGCTGTGCAGGCAGGTGCATTCAGGGCCGAAGACGGCCGCGTCGTCGTTGTCGTCACGAACTTCTCCGACAATCCCCAGGAATTCACCCTGCGGATGCACGTCAAGGAGTGGAAAGTTAGGGGACAAGAGCGGATACGCATGAAGCTGGAGCCGTTGGAGGTTAGGGCATTGGAGCTAAATCCGACGGGCAAGTAGCGCTGACAAAGAGAGTGAATGCGAAATGAAATGGGCAAACAGGCAGGCCATGAGGGAGTTTGTGGAACAGCATTTCAATGCTGGGCGCGCGCTGCCCCTGAGTATGAAGGTGGACGGCGCAGAAACCAAGGTGGCAGCGAGCGCAGACCGATGCCAGCTCTGCGGCTCGGTCATCGGATGGGTAGGCGACGTGCAGGCCCACACCAGGCTCATCGTTTGGGACGATTTCGCAGCAGTCGAAATGACGGGGTTCCTGGAAAACGTAGGCGCGAGTCCCACGCCTCTCCTCAGCGACATCATGGCCGTGGACGTCGAGCTTGGGCCGGTGATGGGACAGCTTGTTGTTCACCACTCCCACGGAAGCACCTGTGAACCAACCGACTTCATGCCCTTGAAGACGAGCCTCGGCCACGGGGAAATGCTCGAACTGGCACCTGCAAACGGCCGGTCGTCCAACGGGACGCTGCCCTTCTTCAATCTGGCCTGGGACGAAGGCGGCGTGGTGGTGGCAATCGGTTGGTCAGGACAGTGGCATGCACGGATAGAACAGCGCGGAGACAAGGTGCGGCTACGCATCGGGCAGGAGCGCACCAATCTTCGCCTGCTGGCGGGCGAGAGAATACGCACGCCAAAGGTGCTGCTGGTCTTCTACGAGGGCGAGGAGTACCAGTGCGGTAACAACGTCTTGCGCCAATGCCTGCTCGCGCACTACTGTCCGCGCCACGAAAACCAGCTATTCTTGCCTCCGGTAACGCACAACACTTGGTTCGTTTACGACAGCGGGAACGGTACCACCGAGGAAAACCAGGTCGAGACAATAGAGCGTCTGGCACAGCTCAATCTCGGCACAGAAGTCTTCTGGCTGGACGCAGGCTGGTTCGAGGGTGGCTGGCCCCATGGCGTGGGTAGCTGGGTGGCGCGAGCGGACCATTTTCCACGCGGTCTTAAACCCCTGGGCGAAGCAGCTCACCGCAACGGCATGCGGTTCTGCGTGTGGTTCGAGCCGGAGCGAGTGGCGCCGGACAGCCGCATCGCGCGCGAGCATCCCGAATTCGTCTTGCAGGGACCAGTGAATTGGACCGGAGCTCACGACGGGCTTTTCAACCTGGGCAACCCAGAAGCACGTGAATACCTTACGGAACTGCTCTCGTCAGCCATCGCCGAGGGCGGAATAGACATATACCGCAACGATTTCAACATAGACCCGCTGGAGTTTTGGCGGGCGGCAGACGAACCGGAGCGGGAAGGCATAACCGAGATTCGGTACGTGGAGGGTCTATACGAGATGTGGGCGGAGCTAATCCGCCGGCATCCGGGGCTAATGATTGACAACTGCGCCAGCGGGGGGCGCCGCATTGATCTGGAGACGTGCTCCCTCTCCATACCGCTTTGGCGTTCGGACACGCAGTGCGGGCAACAGCCGCAACCGGTGTGGGACCAAGTGCAGACGTCAGGCCTGACGCGCTACGTGCCGCTCAACTCCGCCGGCGTGTGGGCCTACGACCAATACAGCTTCTGGAGCGTCGCGACGGCTGGCGTGAATCACTGTGCCAACATCACCGCGCAGGGCTTCGATGTGGCGGCCGTGCGCGAGCGAGTAGATGAGCTCCTACGCTGGCGGAAATACTGGCTGGGGAATTTCTGGGCACTTACCGAGGTCACTCTCAGCGATAGTGACTGGTGTGCGTGGCAGCTACACCTGCCCCAGACCAACGAAGGCATCATTTTTGCCTTCCGGCGCGCCGGGGCACCGGAAGCGCTTGAGCTGCGCCCCAGGGAAATTGACCCCGACGCTACCTACGAAGTCCGGGACGAAGAAATCCACGAGACCATGACCGTAAGCGGTGCCGACTTCGCCCGTGTGGGGACCAGGGTCAAAGAGGCGCCGGGCGTGGCCATCATCACCTACCGAAGAGTCTGACGACGGCTGCTCGGCGCAAGGAGGCAAGCTTATGAGAAACCTCTGCCTTATACTGGCTGTTGCGTTTTCGGTGCCTGCAGCGGCCTTGGACACCCCATGGATAGGCGTCACGTATTTTTATTGGTACTCGTGGGACTACGAAAAACACATGGGCAACTGGATAGGTGGCGTCTACAACACGCCGCTGATGGGCTACTACGACTCGGCGCGGCTTGAGGACAACTTGAGAGAGCTGCAATGCGCCAGCGAGTGGGGCGTAACGCACCATTTCATGGACTTTTGGGGCCACGGATGGCTTGACGAGAAGGGTCGCCCACGGGAGCAATGCCTCTACGACGCCGCCCAAGCCGTCCGCAATAAAGGCTACGACATCTGGATGTCCATCTACCAAGACGGCGAGGATTACCAGATGGACGACTTCGCGAAGAACGCAGACGACGGGCGGCAGGTGGACTGGCTCAACCGCAATTTCGCCGCCCACCCGCTCAATCCGAGGATAGCCGGCCGGCCCATCGAGCTCGTCTATGGGCGCAACGGCTCTCCGAAACAAACCGTCACCGACGAGATTTTCCGAGCATGGCTCAGGGAGAAGTATGCCGCGATAGAAAAACTCAACGCGAGATGGGGCACGTCCCTGCGCGACTGGGCGGAGATACGCTGGAATCCTAACGCCAGCGGCGTGCCCCGGGCTGACGCCATACTATGCCAGTACGACCAGTGGGCCAGAAGCCTTGCAGTTTATCTCGCCAAAGCCGAGGCCAGATTGGGCCGGCCAGCCTATATACCAAGTTTCGACATCGCTTATCAGCCGTACTTGGGATGGGGCTACAGCCTTCAGACGAAAACCTTCGCCGGGCCTCATAGCTACGCCGGAATCTTCGGCCAGCCCCACGAACAAGACGTCGAACGCTTCATCCAGGCGGCAGTGGCAAAGTGGTACGGGACAGTCTTCTTCGACACCTATAAGAACTTTTACCACGACTGGGAAATCCGCATACCAGGAACGTGTTATCCGCCAGAACCGCGGCACTTCGACAGGTTCTGGACGATTGCACTAGCGCACTATGCCGAGGCGCTGCTGCACCTATCTTGGAACGAGTGGTGGGAAGGGAGCAACCTGGAGCCGTGCATGGAGTATGGCAAGACTTACTGTGAGAAAAACTTGCTCTACGCGACGGTGATGAAAGCCTGTTTCGACAGCATTCGCCACGCGCAGAAAAGCGGGGACGTGGCGATTCTCCTCAACGACTGGCAGTGGCTGGCAAGCGGACGAAACAGCGTGGATATCTACGGGGCCATTCAGGGGCTTCGCTCTGCATCGGTGGACTTCAGACTGCTGCCCGACGACTTCGTGACGGATGAAAACTTGCGGGGCGTGAAAATGGTTGTGGCCCCAGGGGCGGGCGTTGGCTTTGGCCACAACGCAAAGGGCCAGCCCATCACGGAAGTTCTGTGGCGGTGGGTGAACAGCAGCCCCGACAAACGCCTAATTGTTTCAGCCCTACCCGGTCCTGCCGACAAGCTGCCGGCTGAGTGCGGGGCCAATCTGCGCGAGAAGCTCGGCCTGCGCGACCAGCCGCCAGCCGGCGGTGCAGCAAAACCAGTGACCATGAATGCCTTCGTGGACATAGGCGAAAAGGGTGACGACGCTTTCCTGCTTTCGGGTTTCTCGGGTGCGGAAGACTGGGCCAAGCTAGGCTCCGGCGCCTTCGGTGCCCGCGAAGAAAAGCATACGGTCAGGTGGCTGCCCGAGACTGGCGACCAAACGCAACTCATCTTGCCCGTGGCACCTGGCAAAAGGCATCTCATGGCTTTCGCCGGAGACGTGGCCTGGCCAAACAGAATGGAAATTCTCGTTAACGACCAGAGCTGTGGCGAGGTGGAGCTCACACCTGGCTACCACGGCTGGGAAATCCCAGTGCCTGCCAACGCCACTAGCCGCGGCCCGCTCGCAATCATTACCTTCCGCTTTGCCGTGGCAAGGGTGCCTAATATCGAGACCCAGGGGAAAAATACTGACGGGCGAGTATGCAACCTAGCTCTCGACTGGATACACATCCGCACACCCGATCAGCCCGCTGAGCGCCGCGAGCCAGCGCGCCTGCCTGAGACAACAGCGAACTTTGGTGGAATCATAAAAGGCGTACCGCCCACAAGGATGCGATTTTGGCCCAACAACGTCTGGGCTGATGGCGCCTGGGCGCACAGTTGCTACGCAAGCACCGGCTTTTCACGTGACATTCTCCTGCGCGGGGGCAAGGTTTGGTACTGCAACGGCTTTTTGGGCGACCAGCCCCACCCAGCCTACTGGCGCGCCATGCTCGACTGGGCTGGGGTACGCAGGGACTGGGGCGTGACCGCGCCCTCGGTCATCGGCGCACGCCTCCAGGCCGGCGCCACCACCATTCTGGCGGCATACAGTACCGACGTCACCAGGCCACGGAAGGTCAGCCTGGCTGTCAAAGCCAATGCGCGCTGGCCCCTCGCCGAAGCTCAGGCCATCACACGAGACGGAGAAGTTTTCCTTCCGGTAGCAGCCAGCACTGGCAAGGACGGTTTCTGCCGCGCCCAAGACGACATGCGCTACTGTGGACTGTACCAGTTTTCCTTCTGCCCAGTAAGGCCGCAGGTGGCGCCCATGCAGGTCCTGGCGGGCGCGAGACACCGCTTTGAGGTGAAGCTAAGAAACCTCACCTCAGCGTCTGCTAAGGGACGGCTAACTCTGCGGACGTGGCTACCAAGCATAACGGCACCGTGGGTGAATTTCAGCGTCGGCCCGCAAAGTGAGGCGAAGGTGAACCTTGACGTGACGACGACCGCCGACTTGGAGTGGGGCCGAAAGACAGCCGCTTTGGTCATAGAAGTGGGTGGTCAAGAGGCTCTTTTCTGGCGGCCCGTAACGGTGCTTGCCGAACCACAGTGGGAAGTGAAGGCGCGTGGGCTGGGGGACAAGGAAATAGTTGTGACAGCCGCTGCAGAGGTGAACCGCTGGGCTAAGCCAGCCCCAATCGAGGCAATCGAGGCGTTTTCTGGCGGCCGCCCGCTCCCCGTCGGCGTCAGCGGCGACCAACTGCCCGTCATTCAAGTGACCATTCCACGGCCAGGAACAGCCGAAAGCGGCCAGGGCACCCTGGAACTATCATACCATGCTCTGGGCGTGCCGCGTCGGGCAAGGCTCAACTTCGAAGTGCTGCCTGCCCTACCAGAGGCGGCCACAGCGCCGGAGGATGCCGTCGTCGCCTTCGTCGTGGAAGAAGGTGACGCGGGGCCAGGCCAGCCGGTCGCGGTGCCGCTGACGGCTGAGCAGGCGGCAAGGCTCGCAAAGGGCGCAGTGGTACGTGACGCCTCCGGTCGGACTGCGCCCGCAGGCCTCCCCAGCACAGAACTGCCCACAGTAGGCGAGCGGATAGCCTTCTGCACCCTGCCCTCGGCTGCGCCCGGGCCGTTCTTTCTCTGCGCCACCTCCGAAACGCCACGAGACTTGCGCCTCACGAAGCTCCCAGACGGGCGCCTGCGGGTGGAAAACAGCGAGCTAGTGGTCACATTCGACCCATCTAAAGGAGGCACTATCACTGAGCTCAGGTGGCGCGGCGGGCGCAACCTAGCCCGCAATAGCTTTGGCGCAAGTTGGGGGAAATGGGGGCAATTCAATCCCTTACAGCCCGCCATTAGCGCGGACCGTTTCCTATCTCAGGAGCGCAAGCAGTACCAGTACGCCTCACCAGCAGAGGTCCAGGTCGTCCTGGACACGCCGAGCTGTGCAGTGGTGCGCGTCAGGCAGAAACGCCCCGAAATAGAGCTGGAGCAGTGGTATCAATTCTATCCTTTCGTGCCCTTCTTCCAGGTTCGCGCCGTGGCAAGACCTACCAGAGGAGTACAGGTGGAGGAAATAGCCGTCGTTGACGTGCCCCTGGACAAAGGGCCGTGGGATAAAATCTTCCCGAATTTCACCGGCGTATCTACAGGGCAAGACCAGGTCATAAGCGGCGGCTGGCGGGAAGGGCCTTATGTACCGCCTGTGGCAACAATTTTTAGCGCCCAGGATTATCGCAACAGCCTTTCGTTGGTGAATTTGCGCGCCCGACCGGAAAGCTGCTGGTTTCGGCAGGGGTTCTTCCCGAGGGAGCGTGGGAAGCCAGGCGTGATTGACACGGCGCGGCTGGAAGTCGTCGCCAAGGCGCCATTCCCGACAGGGCAAGAGCTTTGGGCCGAAGCGACGGTGCTACTCCACGAAGGCTACCAGTGGGCTGCAGAGCGGGCGGCTAAGCTATGCCGACCGCTGCAGGGATGGCCGATTGAAGTGTCGGGCCGCCAGGCGGTTGGAGCAGCGCTGCGGCGCGATTGGTGGCATCCAGGCTGGCAAGTGCGCGCCAAGGCGGGCGACGGGCCAATACCGCCTGAGGGGGTGGCCTTCGCCCTCCCACTCGTGGTAGGAGAAGCTTTTGTAGATCCGGAGAGTGTGCGGGCCGTTTGGCAAACTGTTGACGGCAACACCGTTCTCGGAGCCGACGTCGCCGCATCGGCTGATGAGCGCGTGGTGGTGAGCGTCCTCCGACCGGAAGTTGAGTTACCGCCGGGGCTGCTGTTCATCTATGCTCGGACGACTTCTCGGCGCCCAACAGTGCAGCGCGAGCCAGAGGGCGTCTCAGACCCTTCCTTTGAGCGCGGTGGCGAAGGTTGGAGCCTGGCGGGTGCCTGGCTGGACGAAACCCAGGCTCACTCAGGGCAGCGCTGTGTGAAGCTGCACACCAATGTCCCAGGCGGGCATTCCTTGGCGGCCACCCCGTCAGTTGCCCCCACACCCAATTCGACTTACCGCGTGGCGTTCTGGGCGCGGACCGGGGCCGAGGGCGCTTTTATCAACCTGAATTTTTACGCCGGCGCAGCTTACGATTTCCTCCACGTAGGTGTGGCCCCAGCAGCCGACGGCCAGTGGCACCGCTACGAAGTAGAAGTCCCCACGGGCGACTTCCCAGCGACCGTCCACCCCGACCTGCGCATCTGGGTCTACCACCTGACCGGTCCAGTCTGGATAGACGACGTTGAGGTGCAGCTGCTCCGCCAGGGGACGCCGCCAGCGCCGCTACTCGCGCTGGAAGCCTACGCACCATAGCAAGGTGAGAAGCTGGGGCCAGGGGCCGAGCAAGCATGAAAGCGGGCTGCCCGGGACCGACTGAACGGGCTCCCGGCCACGCCGCCAGAATGTATTTTGACACGATAGAAGGGGCCTTGTTGCAACAACGGGGCGGCGGATATACTGCGCCCCAGACGGTAAGCGAAGGTGAAGCCCAGGTGTCGTGCAGGGAACGCATACCAGCCCTTCTGGCGCTGGAAGACGGGACTGTCTTTCGTGGATGGAGTTTCGGGGCGCGTGGCGAGCGCAGCGGCGAGGCTGTTTTCAACACAGGCATGACGGGCTACCAGGAAGTCCTTACAGACCCATCTTATCGTGGCCAGATTGTGGCCATGACATATACGGAGATCGGCAACTACGGCATCAACCCAGAGGACAACGAGTCCTGGCGGCCGTGGGTTGAGGGCTTCGTGGTTCGGGAGTTCAACCCGCGTCCTAGCAACTGGCGGGCGACCGAGAGCCTCCAGGACTTTCTGGCGCGCCACGGCATCATTGGCCTAGAGGATGTGGACACCCGGCGACTCACGAAACACATCCGGACTTACGGCGCCCAGATTGCCATAATCACCACAGAGACTCTCGACCCGGATGAAGCTGTAGACAAGGCGCGGGCGGCACCTCGGCTGGTGGGCCGTAATCTAGTTTCGGAGGTCACTTGCGACAGGCCTCGCGAGTGGTACGGAGAGGGCTATGAGCTGCCCGCTGCGCCCCAGGCACCAACTGTGGACATCGGCGTGCGCCCACCCGCCATCCCCTTCCTGCCGGACCAGCGGCCAACCATTGTCGTGGTGGACTGCGGGGTTAAGCAGAACATACTTCGCCATCTCCACCGTCGCGGCGCGCGGGTCATCACGGTGCCGGCCACCTCCTCGGTAGACGACATCCTGGCCCTCAAGCCCGATGGACTTGTTCTCTCAAACGGCCCTGGCGACCCAGAAGCCGTCACGCCGGTCATTGATTTGGCACGCCAACTGTTTGGGAAGTTGCCAATTTTCGGCATCTGTCTTGGCCACCAAATGCTCGCCCTTGCCTTGGGCGGGCGCACCTACAAGCTGAAATTCGGCCACCGTGGTGTCAACCATCCCGTCAAGTATCTGCCCACTGGCGCCGTCGAAATCACTACTCAAAACCACGGCTTCTGCGTGGACATGGACTCGCTGGCCGGCACGGGCATGGAGTTGACGCACGTCAATCTCAATGACCAAAGCTGCGAGGGTATGCGGCACCGCGACCTGCCGGTCATGTCGGTCCAGTTCCACCCAGAGGCCGGTGCCGGGCCCCATGACTCATCGCACCTGTTCGATGAATTCATCGAGATGGTTCGAGCCTTCAAGGGCTGAAAAGAGTGCTGCCACACCGCGGCCAGAGCTTGCCCGGCAAGCACGCCCGTCAATGCCTGGCGAGGGGCGCCAGGAAGTTGGCACAGGCACGTGAGAGAAGCTTGTCGGCGTGACCGCGGACGAGATGCCATGGATGTACAGATGCTAAGCCGCGTGCTACGGCCAGGGGGCATCGTCTGGCCCGGCGACCCTTCTTTGGCCGTGGAGCAGCTCTACGACCTCTCCCGTGGAGATCCCTGCAATGCATTTCTGCTTCACTTGTTCAACCACTGCGGTACTCACGTGGACGGCCCACGGCACTTCAATCCAGACGCCCCGACGCTGGCAGAGATACCATTCGACAGCTTTGTATTCAGGTCGGTAGCACTGGTGGATGTACCCTGCGATGATGAAGAACGCATTGGCCCAGAGGCGCTGCGGCGGGCGGTGCCGGCGGGCTGGCTGTGCGACTTGCTCATGATACGCACGGGTTTCGGGGCGCTCCGGGATGCCGAGCCGGAACGTTACATTAATCACTCACCGTATCTCTCGCCTGGGGCCGCCTGCCTTATCGCCAACGAGCTACCGACGGTGCGGGCTGTGGCCGTGGATACACTGTCCGTGGGCTCTGTAGCATGCCCAGAGGAGAGCGGTGAAATCCACCGGATTCTCTGCGGAACCGGACGGCAAGACGGCAGGTTCGTGCTAATATACGAGGACGTGAGGATGGACCATCTGCGGGCGACGCCGGTGCGGGTTTGGGGCCTGCCGCTATTGGTGGAGGGGCTTGACAGCGCGCCGGTGGTCATGGCAGCCGAGGTCTAGCATTCGGGCTCCCGCACGCGTTGTGAAAGGCTCGGGCCACCTTCGCAGGTCGTGACGCAGAACAGGAGGAGCCACCAATGCCCTACCCTGGCGCAGGCAGCTCGAGAATGACTTTCCGCCAAGCTATTCTTGCCACGCTTATTGTGGTCTTCCTCGCGCTCACCATCATTCAGCGGATCGCACATCGCAAGCAGCTCGAGCGCCGTGAGATAACAATCCAACGGCTCCTGATCGTGCGAGAGGGGCTGGAGCGCTACGCGGTGGACAACGCTGGGCGCTTTCCACCTCCTGAGCCAGGACTGAAGTTGCTTATCAGCCCTCCGCCGCCCGACATGAAGCCCAAGCCGCTGCGGTGGCGTGGGCCTTATGTGCCATCGGCTGAAACCTTGCTGGACGGATGGGGACGTCCCTTCCATTACTGCCTGGGTGGGCCGGGCGACCCTCCGCCTCCCTACCAGCTCTGGAGCAGCGGGGCCGACAATAGTGACGGCGGCACCGGCATGGACGCGGATATCAATGTGTGGCAACCCGACACTCTCGTGCCCTAAATACCTGTTCACCATCAGCTTTGCTCTTTGGTGGCTATCGGTGGCCTGGTTGGCGGAAACCGACCAGGGGCTTGCTGCGGTGGCGGGCAGCCCGCAAGCGCCCATTGCCACCGAGGATTTCTCGACGCTACAGTACGTGCTACCGCGCGACTGGGCGTCGGCCACCACACTAACGCCACGCCTGGGCAGTGCTACCCTGGCCGTCCAGAGCGGTGCTCGCGTAGCAGGGAAAGCCCTAAAATGGACCGTCGCGGGCGCCGCGGATGCCATTGCCGTCACGAGACCCTCATGGGAGCCGCCCGGCGCGGTGGTACTGTGGGTGAAGAATCCGCATGGCGCGGCCTTAACCATTCAGCTTTTGGGTGTCGCCATCCCGGGCGGTGTGCTGCAGTGGCCGGCGCAGGACATCAGCCATTGCAGGAACTGGACGCGCCTTAGGTGGCCGGCCGAAGCCGCCGTGCCAGTGGGCACGCAGCCGACCGCTGGGCCGTCTGCACAACCCTGTCCCTGTTTCCTGCCCATCTACGAGTGGCGTCTCATCGCGGCAAAGCAAAAGGATGCCAAGGCAGCAGAAATCTATCTCGACGAATTCTCAGTGGAGCCAGCTCCGGAGCGCCAGCTCACTGTCCACTCCATACGGCCTCAAGCCACCGAAGTGCCAGGTGGCGGCACCCTGTCTGTTGAGGTGGAACTGGAGACCACAAGCCGGCCGGCGGCAACAGGTCAGCCGCGTCTCTGCCTGGCGCGATCGGACGGCCGGTTATGTGCATGGCGGTATCTGGCCGCCGAAGCCCTCGGTGGCGGACGGCACGCCCTGCCGCTCACTTTAGTGGTGCCCGCAAGCCTGCCCGCCGGCGAGTACAAGCTTGTCGTGCGGGCGGCCGGTACGAGGATCGAGGGAGCAGCGGCGGAAGGAATGAAAGTCGCCGTAACCCCACCAGCAGCGAAGGTCTCTCCGACCACCATCTTTCCCAAAGCTATCGCCAACCTGGTCGGCCACAGCGTTGCCGACTGGCGCCTCTCCCCCACCCGCGCCTACCTGGTGCCCGCGTGCGCCAATTTTGACGCCCGCGGCCTCGCTCCAGACGTAGCTCTGCCGGACGGTCAGCGTTGCTGGGACGGCCTGGAGGAAATGCTCAATGCCCTGGTGCAGCACGACCCGGAGGCGACGGCGCTGGTAGAAGTATTCGCGGGCGCAGCGCCGACCTGGCTCGCCACCCACCCAGACGACTGCGCCAAGCTGCTGCCCCTCCGCGCCAGGCCAGCAGCACCGAGGCAGCGGAACTTTCCGTCATTCTCTTCGGCGGCGTGGCAGGAGGCTGCCGCAGCGGATCTGGCTGCACTCGTCAACCACATCGCGGCTTCGCCGTGGGCAGGGATGGTCTCCGGCTACGTGCTCGCAAGCGGCGACGACACCTGGGCAACCTTCCTACTAGACCCCGTTTCGCTTCCGGATTACAGTCCCGCTGCGCTTTCCGCCTTCCGAGCATGGGTGCGCGAGAAGTACAAGACGTTGCCGGACCTGCGCACAGCGTGGGGCCAGGCGCGGCATCCGGTCATGGAGCTGATGAAGGCGCTGCCGCCGGACGAACCACGGCCCATCATGGCATGGGACGAGGTGACACTACCAGTCCCAGAGCGACGGCTCACGGCCCCTACCGACTTGTTGGAACCGCCAATGTTCCAGGACGTGGCGGATGTTACTCTCTTCTTGGCCGAGCAATCAGCCACGGCTGCCGCCAAGCTGGCCCGCGCCACGAAACTTTTGACCAAGGTGCCGGTGGGGATTCTCTACGGTGGATGGCTGGCGGATTCCGAAGACCCAATACAGCTCGCTGCAGCCGGGCACCTGGCACTTGGACACCTGCTGCGCTCCCCCGACGTGGACTTTTTGGTTTTCAAGGCCGAAGATGCCACGGCGGCGTGGCTGGCGCCCTTTGCGTCGGCAAAGTTTCACGGCAAGCCATGGCTACTCAAATTCACTAGCCCAGGGAACGCTCAGGAGCAGTCTTCAGCCGAGAGTCTCGCTGAGGCTCTTGGCGCGGGAGCGGCGGGCATCATTGCGCCAGTCGGCTCGCCGCAGCTCACTGCTGCGTGGAGGGCAGCCGACAAAACCCAGCCAGAGACGCCCAAGAGGCCCCAGGTGGCAGCGATAGTGGACGCGGCCAGCGCCGCCCATATATGCCCAGCCGGCAGCCTCGCTACCGACGTACTCGCTCAGCAACTACGACAACTCGAAGCCTCAGGCCTCCGCTGTGAGATATGGGAACTGGCGGACGTCCTTGAGGGAAGGACGCCTGACGCACCGTTGCTGCTGTTCGTCAATGCTTATTTACTCGGGCAGCGTGAGCGCGAGCTTCTTGCAACCCTTCGGGCAGCGGGGCGCGTACTCGTCTTCTCCTATGCCGCAGGTGCGATGGCGCCCTATTCGGGAATCAGTGGGCGCCGCGTCTTTTCCCTGACGGGCGTGGCAGTGACGTCCCTTCTCGGCACTGGCCCCCTGCGGGTAGTGCCCACCCCAAATATTGACCCGTTTACTTCTCACGTGGCTGCTGGCACCGAATATGGCACCACGCGCAAAGTGACGCCGTGGTTCTGTTGTGTGGACAGCAGAGCAGAGGTGCTGGGTAAGGTGGCCGGTACTAATCTCATCGGCCTGGCGGCTGTGCGCGGGCCTGACTGGACGTCGGTTTATTCGGCCGCTCCCGCCCTGCCGGCGTCGCTGCTACGCAGCCTGGCCCAGATGGCCGAGGCCCTGGCCGCCCAATGACGCAGCACGCTACGCGGCCAAAGACTCGGCCCCCCGGCCAGCGTCAGCCTCCTGGCAAAGTCGCCATTGTGTTAGCAGAGGTGCCCCACCAGCTCAGAGCCGCTCTGCAAGCCAGTCCCAGACCTCCGCGGAGTAGAATCTATGGCCCTCAGGCCCATCATAGCGCCCGAGGTTCTCCGGCGCCCCGTATGCTTCGTAAACCCGTCTCAAATACCTCATCGCCTCTTCCACGCCAGGCATGGGAAAGATGGGGTCGTGAATACCGGAAATGATGTACAAGAGACGGGGCGCAGTCAGGGCCGCAATGTCGTACATTTCCATGAAGTCAAGGATATGGGGCACGTAGTTGCACACGCAGTGGGCCATTGCAAGGATTGAGGCGCGGAAGGTGCACAGGTATCCGCAAACGACGGTGGCCCAGAGACGGTCGTCAATGGCCCCCGTGAAAAGAGCCGTTGTACCGCCACCCGAGAGGCCCATGATAGCGAGGCGGGTGGCGTCCACCTGCGGGAGTGAGGAAAGGTAATCTAGGCACACCATGGCCTCGAGGACGCGCTGGCCGATGGTGGTGTGGCCGGCGGCGAGCAAGCGCATGGAAAGCTGCATGCAACTTGAGCCTGCATCGCCCCGAAGGTCTTCTTCGAACATTAGCTCGCCAAAGCCAACCTGGTCGGGGATGAGAGTGACGTAGCCGCGCAAGGCGCCCTGAACTCCGTAGTCGTCGTCGGGGTTTTGCGGAACGTCTCGACCTCGCCAATCCTTCTTGACGCCAGCCACGACGACTTTGCCCATGCCGTGGCCGTGGACGGCCAACAGGCCGGGACAACGAGTCTCAGCAGCATTATCGGCACCCGGCAGCAGAAGATAGGCGGGGATTGTCACACCGTCCGAGCGGTGAAGGTAAAGATACCGACGCAAGTATCCCGCAGCCTCTTCCTCCCCCTTAACTTCAGCCTCAACCGACGGCCGCTGTTCTGGCGAAAGGCCTAGGAGCTGCAAGAGTTGGGTTTTCAGCTCAGCCTGCCAGGCTGGTAGGCTGGTGGGAAAGGCGCGGCTGAGGCTCATGCTCAGGGGTGCCTCGGCCACGAGACGGTTCACGTACTGCTCCAACGTCTCACCTGGAAGCATCACGAATCACTCCCCACGCTCGTTTTCAAGGTACCGCGGCGGGCGCGAATAGTTGGAGAAGGCTCGCGGCTCCCAAACCATCTCCTTCTTCAACTGCGTCCCGGCCGCGGCGGCAGGCATACCACAGCCGCCAAGTGTGCAGCCAATCGCCCGTGGGCCGGCGGTGTGCTAACGCGCCGACGTACTCGTCCAGGCGGCTTCTGGCCTCCATGGCTGCCCCCACCGCCGGAATATCAACGACGCCGCTTCGAACCAAGCTGTCAAAATCCGCGACCACGTCGGGCAGGGACGCCTCAAAGGCTGCCAGGTCACCGTCCGGACGCGCGCAGATGCCGAAGGCGACCGGCTCACCATAGGCATACGCGTCCAGGAAGCCAGCGTATAGGAAGTTAGAACCACCGCCGAAAAGCTGTAGGAAATGATGGCCTCCCGGCCAGAGAGCCTGGGAATGGAAGAACAAGAAGGCGACCAGGGGACCGTTGTCGGGGTTGAAGAAAGCCAGGTAAGCACTGGGCGGGTACAGGGATGACACCCGACAGCCTGGGCCGCCCCAAGTACCGGCGCCGATGTAGCTAGGCCGCTCTGAAGCCACCGACGAAATGGCACCCGTGTGCAAGATGCCACGGCCGTCACGAAGCGCGTAGCAAGGAAGGCGCGAGATGTCCATGTCGAAGCGCGGCGCCAGGCGCAGGATGTGAACGTCTGTAGGCGGCGCCTCGGCCGATATGCGGCTCACTACCGCGCAGTACGCCGGACGAGCGACATACTCGGCAGAGTGCGTCACGCCATCAGCGAGCAAGCAGGACACTGCGACTACCTCAACGCCTTGCACTCGCCGACGCTCTATGACCGGCGGGACGTTGAGAGATGCGACCTCCCCTCCCCCGGTGTTGTAGCCATACCAGCCTGGCGCACCGCCGGCGCGCCGCAACGACACCCAATCACCAGAAGCCGTGCGGAGGTCAATCTCCAAAGCAGCCGCCTCGGAATACGTATAGAGTCGGTAGATCTCCGTGGAACAAAGCTCGATGGGCGTCAGGGGCTTGTCTTGGCTGAAGCCCAAAGTAGCCAGCGACAAGCCCAATGCCGCCATCCCTGCCAGGCCCAAAGCGCTAGGGCTGCAAAACCACGAGCGCATAACTTTCCACCTCGGGTAGCTCTAGGACGGTGACGTCGCCCTCTTGACGGAGGGGAATCTGAGTACCGTCCGGCCGAGCAATAGTGAACAGGTGAGCAGCACTCGGTCGGAACGTTTGGCCAAGCCGCAGCCAGAGCTGGGCAGCAGGCGCCGGCCGGAAGCCTCGCTTCCAGTCGAAGTCCGTGTTCACCAGGTCAACAAGAAGCTGGCCGCCTTCGGCGGGCCGGCGTAGGTGAACCTGGAGCTTGGCGTTGGGAGAAGCGAGCAGAACCTGCGGCTGATGGCCCAGGTCTGCGGTGAGCGCGTGAACGAGCCTGGCTTCCCTGTCGGCATGGCCAGGCCCGATGGCTGGCTCCAAGTCGTCAGGAAGGACGACGACGCGCGGCGGGCCGCCCAGGAGATCAAGAGCGTTCCGCTCACGCGGGCGATGGAGGCCATCGTACTCGGCAAAAGGACCGGTGATAAGCAGGCGACCACCACCACGAACATACTCGCGCAGCGCCTCAAGCTCGGCATCGTTAGCCGCATATACACCGGGGGCAAGGATTATTTCGTAGGGCCGCAAGTCGGCGACCTTGAGCGTGTCCGGAAAGATTTCGCCGTCACCGACGAAGACGGTGTCGAACTGCAGATTCGCGCGAAGCAGCGCCTGACAAACGCCATAGTATTGGCGCGAGTGGGAGGGCAACGCGGGCGCGCGCGACCAGAAATCCGCATCCATGTCCCAGATTTGCGACGGGAAGCTGAACAGCACGCCAATCTGCGCCACTGGCCGGCTCCCCTTGTACCAAGCCCAATGGCGCCTGAAGAACTGTCCGGCGGCCACCTGGGGCTGGAGCGGCCCTTCGTAAAACGAGAACCGATGGTGGCCCGCAAAGTAGCAACCGTTGAGGTGGGCTTCGGCGAAAAGCCACTGCATATATAGTCCTTCCTGGCGCGGCGGCAGGGCAGCGAGGTACTCGGGATGCTCCTGGATGTCGAGGAAAACGACGACCGGCTTGTCCGGCGCGTGAGCGCGGCCCATACGGTAAAGGGGGGTGAAGCTACCCTCGGCTGGGGAAATCCGCAGCCATCGAGCAGCCGGCCCGTCGCGATACTCCAAGGCCAGACCGGTGCCGATGTTTACGAAGTCGTAGATGCGGCTCTCGCCCGTGAGAACAGCGCAGAGGTTAGGTATCATGTACTGGTTGGCATTGGTTACCAGGTCGCGGCCGTAGCGCTCGCGGGCATAGGCCTTGTTGTCGTCTACAATCCATTTTTCCCAGCGCAAAGTCGAATGGAGCTGCATGAGCCACCACTCGTCGTGTAGCGGACTGCGCCAGGGTTGCTCGGTCCAACCGTGGTCGGCTAGATACCGCCGGTAATCGAAAGCCTCAATATCGTCAATCCCCCATCGTGTGCGCAGAGTGGCAGCGTCATAGCGCTCCCTCAGCCACGCGCGAAGCTCGCTACAACAGGCATCGCAGAAGCACGGCATCGGGCGCGTCCAGAACCAACGCGAATAGCTTTCGTCGTAGTGAATGCCGTCGGCGCCGCCGTCAATTACCGCTCGGCCGATGTCCCGGACGAACGCGCGGTACTCAGGGTTGTTGAGACACCCCTGATGCCACGACGCGGTGGGGATGATGTGCCCAGCAGCGTCGCGCGAGGCCCACTGCTCCAGCTTCCCAGGCGGCACAATGTCGCTGATGATTGCCGAAGAGGTAATCATCGTGCAGAAGGTGATGCCACGCTCCCGGGCCAGCCGAGCCAGCTCGGCCACGCTTTCCATGCGCGCTCTAGCCTGAGCCGGGTCCGCATACCAGGCACAGGAAATGCCTCGCACGACAACGTCAACGCCCATGCTTGCCAGCGCCTCTATGTCCGCTGCAGTCTGGGGCGGCTGGCACATGCCGAAGACCTTGGCTTCGGAGAGCGAAGCCCCATGCAAGGCCAGCGGGACACAGGCGATTAGCATGACCGTCACGCTGCCCTGCCCCCTCCAATGCGCCGCCAATGACCACGGCTGCGGCTGCTAGAACTCAAACTGGTCAATGTTGCCCGCGGTGAACTTGAAGGGCTCGCCGAGAACGACTTCACGCCCCTGCACCTTCACCGTGCCCAGACGGCCTGCCCGGAACTCGCCAGCACCTGGCCTGAGCGTGCCTTCCCAGACCGCCTTGGCCACGTAGATTGTGAGGTAGCCCAAGTCAACCGGATTCCAGAGAATGACCGTTTTGACCGTCCCGCTCTTGACCCACGGCTTCATGCCCTTTGGCGTCGCCAGACCCACCACGGCGACCTTCCCTTTCTTGCCAGCCTGCTCCACAGCGTCAGCGGCCCCTGGAAACGCCACCGACGTTATGGCAAAGATGCCCTTAATGTCAGGGTAGGCCTTGAGCAGGTCCTGGGTCACTGTGAAGGCGAGCTGCTGGTCTTCCTCGCTGGGCTTGGTCGCGACTATGGTGAGCTTGGGATACTTTTCGGCGATGCGCGCTTTCATGTGCTTAATCCACTCATTCTGGTTAGCCGCGGTAAGGGACCCAGTGACGATGGCGACCTTGGCCTCTGGTCCAACCTGGGCCACCATTTCGTCCACAAGCGCATAGCCGACGCTCTGAGGTGTAGCCTGGTCCACGAAGAACTCACGAGCGTCTGGGGCTGCGTCGGCATCCCACGTAATCACCTTTATTCCGGCTTTTGCTGCCTTGCGCAGCACGGGCGCGATAGCCACAGGGTCGTTTGGGGAAATAGCGACCACGTCCACGCCCTGGGCAATGAAGCCGTCCACTATCTCGATTTGTCGCTCGACTTTGTTTTCCGTAGGGCCACGGTAAATCAGCCTGACGCCCAACTCAGCGGCTCCTTCTTGGGCACCCCTCTGGCATGCGTTGAAATAGTCAATGCCCTCGATCTTTGGGATCATGGCCACCGTAAGCTGAGTGCCTGGGGCCGGCCCCGCCGGTTGGCCGACGGGCGTCACCTGGGGCCTGCGTGCGCACCCGCTCGCCACAAGAAGCATAATGGCTAGGCAAGCCGCGGTGATGGTGTAGTTGGTTCGCATGTTTGCGTAGCCTCCTCCGGCGCGGGCCGATACCCTGCGCCAGCAGCTTATTCTCCCTCGCTCACGACAGCACCTGCCCTCTCCAAAGCAGCTCTATGCATCGCCTGCGACCAAGCGGAATGCAAAGCGACGGCTAGGATGAGAAGCAAACCCAGCATGATGGACTGATGAGCACTGGGCACCTGGGCCAAGTCCATGCCCCGCCGCGCGACGGCAACGATAAGCAGTCCAAGCGTAGCCCCCCATACCGACCCATCTCCGCCGAAAATACTCACTCCGCCAAGTACGCAGGCGGTGATGACGTCAAGTTCGAGCATAATGCCAGCATCGGCCTTGGCCGTGGAGACGCGAGCAACGTAGACGACTGAGGCAAGGCCGGTGAGTAGGCCGAGGGCCGTGTAGGCAGCCAGCTTCAGAGCACGAACCGGCACGCCTGAGAGACCCGCGGCCACCTCGTTGCGGCCGACGGCGTACAGCCACCGCCCCCAATAAGTGCGCCCCACGACGATGCCCCCCAGCAACACGACGACGAGCAAGACGGGAAGCTGAACGGGCAAAGCAACGGGGCCAAGTTTCCAGGTGCCTTGGCCAAGCCACAGAAAACCATCGGGATAGCCGTGCACTGGCTCGGCGCGGCTCAGTCCTAGTGCCAAGCCCCTGTACAGCGCCATCGTGGCTAGGGTGATAATCAGCGGCGGCAGGCCGAAGCGCGTGATTAGCAGGCCGTTGAGGATGCCACAGGCCGCTCCTGCAGCCACCGCCACAAGCGCGGCCGCGGCTATGGGCAGGCCTGCCCCATGCCACGACTTGCCCAGAATGACCGCGCAAAGGGCGAGGATTGAACCCACCGACAAGTCTATGCCGGCGGTAAGAATGACGGCCGTCATGCCAACGACGATGATACCGGCCTCGGTGGCCAGACGAAGGATTTCGAGCAGATTTGACACGCGAGGAAAGTCAGCCGGATTGGCGATGCAGGCGGCAAGAATGGCCAGAGATAGAATGGCGGCCAGGATGCTCTCCCGACGGCTGAAGATACCAGCTAAGCTCACTGCTCTCGCCTCCTGCGACGGAAAACATCGGAGGTGACCGCCGCAAGAATGAGGCCACCCTGGGCGGCCTTCTCCCAGTATTCGGACAGGTGCAGGAGCGTGAGGGCATTGCCGATGAGAGCAACCAGGACCACACCGAGAACCGTCCCGAGGATTCCGCCCCTGCCGCCAAAGATGTTCGTGCCTCCAACAACGACACAGGTAATGACGACCATCTCGAATCCCAGGCCCGCATTGCTCTGGACAGCCGAGAAGCGGGCGGCGAACATGGTGGCAGCAAGCGCCACGCAGGCGCCAGTGAGCATCATGACGCCGAAAACCAAGCGGCCGCCCGCTACGCCAAGGTGCATGGCGGCGCGGGGATTGTCCCCCCACAGGTAAACACATCGTCCCCAGCGCGTGAAGCGCAGCGCGAAAGCCAGCGCGGTCGCCACGGCAGCCGCGATGAGCACGCTGGCGGGTATTCCAAAGGGACGAGCCAGGGAAAGAGCACGGAACTCAGACGGTAGGCCAGTTATCCACCGGCCGCCGGTGAGCAAAATGAGCAGGCCGCGAAACACGTTGAGAGTGCCCAGCGTGACGATGATGGAAGGCAGACGCAGGCCAACGACGCCAAGGGCGTTGACGGCCCCCAGGGCCGCCCCGGCAGCCACGGCAACGGCCAGCACAGCCCAAAGCGGCCAGCCCTTCACCGCCAGCCCGCCCGACAAGGCCGCACACAAACCAAGCATGCTCCCGATGGAAATGTCAATGTTGCCGGTAATAATCAGGGCCGTCATGGCTGCCGCTGCTACGAGAACATAGGCCGCATTAGAGGTGACGTCCGTAAGGTTCGAAGCGGATAGGAACTGCGGGTTGACCACGCCGACCAGCAGGGCCAGGGCAGCCAGGAACGCCGCTAAAACTGCCTCACGAGAAAGAGTGGCGCGGCGGCGACCAGGGTAGCGCGGCAAGACCTTTTGGGGCGCAAACGAACCGCCTTCGTCTCCCTGCCACCTCGCATCGGGCTCTTGTCCAGTCTCGCCCAAGCCTGTCGAGTAGCGCAACACGCTCTCTTCGTCAGCGGTTGTTGCTTCAAGGTCGGCGACAAGCCGCCCGCGGTGCATAACCAGGAGACGATCGCAAACTACAAGAAGCTCGGGCACGTCCGAGCCGGCGATGAGCACCCCGACGCCCTGAGCGGCCAGGTCTCTCAAAAGCCCGTGTATCTCGGCCCGAGAGGCGACATCCACACCCTGCGTTGGCTCGATGAGGGCCAGCAACCGTGGCTTGGCACCCAAGGCGCGCCCCACGAGCACTTTCTGCTGGTTGCCACCGGAGAGCGTGTCCACACCCTGGTCGAGGCTACGGGCCTTGATTGCAAGGTCCGCCACCATGCGGCGGGCCAGAGCTTCTTCTTTGCGACGCGCAACAAGACCGCCAGCCAACGCCAATTGCCGCAGTGCAGCCACCGTGATGTTCTCACGCACGGACAGCCCGAAAAACAAGCCTTCCCGGTGCCTGTCGCCCGGCACCAGGCAGACGCCCGCCCGCTGGGCAGCCACGACGGAACCCAGCGGCACCGCTTGGCCGGCAAGGATTATCCGACCGCGCGCCACTGCTGCTCCCCCCACGGCCCGCACCAGCTCGGCCGCCCCCGATCCCGCCAAGCCGGTCACGCCCACGATCTCGCCCCGGCGAACCGTGAAGGAACAGTCAACGAAGACGCCCTCTACAGACAAGCCACAGACCTCGAGAAGAGGCTCTCCGTGGGCGACACGTCGGTCGCGCCGCCGCGGCGGCGCCTCGCCCGACATCAATCCCAGGAGCCGCTCTTCGGTGGCCTCAGCGCTGTCCAGCGAGGCCACAATGGCGCCATCTCGCATGACGGTGACGCGGTCAGCAAAACCCGCTAGCTCGGGCAGGCGGTGGGTGATGTAGACGATGCCGTGGCCAGCGTCGCGCAAACCGCGAATCAGTGCAAAAAGACGTGCCGTATCCTCAGCACTCAAGGCGGCAGTCGGCTCGTCGAAAATAAATAAGCGCGCGTCGTGAAGCAGTGCGCGGGCAATCTGCACCATCTGGCGGTCGGCCACAGGCAAGTCACCGACGCAGGCCTGTGGCTCGATACTGGCACCAAGTTCCGCCAAGACCTCTTCCGCTCGGCGGGCCATGGTGCGCCAGTCGAGAAGGCCTGCCTTCCGAGGCCAGGCCCCAACAAAAAGATTGTCCAGCACGCAAAGACTGGGGAATAGGTCGGGCTTCTGCGGGACGATGGCTACTCCAAGACGAGCAGCGGTTAGCGGCTCAAAGCGCCGCAGCTCTTGGCCGGCGATGAAGACCTGCCCCCGGTCAGGGCGCTCCATACCAGCGACGATGCTCACAAGCGTGGACTTGCCCGCCCCGTTTGGCCCCAGGAGGGCATGTATTTCCCCAGCACCGACGCGCCAGGTCACGTCCCGCAGGGCCTGTACACCCGGATAGCGCTTGGACAGGCCGCGAACCTCGAGCACGGGGACGCTGAGTGAAGTTGACTCGCCCATTGCCGTCGGGCAAGCTTATTATCCCCAGCGGGGCCGCGCAAGACGCAGCGCCCATAGCCCAATCTGGGGCACCAACAAACCAGTCGCCCGGAGGAAAAGACTGATGCCCACCGTCGCCGTCGTTGGAGCGTCCAAAAACCGCGCCAAATACGGTAATAAGGCCCTGCGTGCCTATCTCGCTGAAGGCTGGACCGTATTCCCCGTCAATCCCAACGAAACCGAAATCGAAGGGTTGAGGTGCTACCCATCCGTGCTTGACATACCGGAACCCCTCGACCGGGTAACCCTGTACGTGCCGCCAGCGACCGGCCTGCAGCTTTTGGAGGAAATTGCCCAGAAAGGCTGCGGCGAGCTTTATGTAAATCCAGGAGCCGAAAGCCCAGAACTCCTCGAAAGGGCACGGGCTTTGGGCCTCCAGCCGATTTTCGCCTGCAGCATTCTCGCCGTCGGTCAGTCGCCCGAAGACTATGCGTGATTCCCACCAGGCCGCACGCGCAGAAGTCTCCCGCCCCCAGGCCGAAGCCGCACTTTGGCCCTCGAGCCGCCCGCGTCACGCCAGCGAGCCGATGCCGCATCGAAAATCTGTAGAGGGCCTGGGCCGACGACGGTCGTGGTCGTCCCGGCCGCATAGTCAAGGTTCACCACCACCACGTGCGTCGGCTTGCCCGACCGCGGCCCAAAGAACCCCAACAGCATGCCCTTAACCGGTTCCGGCGGCTTATAGGCCATCGGCGCCACGGGCGGGTCGAGCCTGAAGGGCGCATCGGCAGGCAGGGGCACGGCCCCAGGCGGCACCATTCCCAAGTGGTAAGCGCCCAGCGACATCAGTGGTTGAAGCTGACTGGCGATGGCCACGAATTCGCGGTTGACTTTGCTCAACACGTAGTAAAGAGGCGTGGGCGAGTAGTCCTCGAGATGGGCGATGCCGCCTTCGTGGCCTGGATGGCAGTAGACGTAATAGGAAATGCCCTGGGCACCGTAGGCTAAGGAAGTGTATACGAGGTATCGCACTTCGTCGCCCTTGGGCACACGCATGCTGGGGTGCCAACTGCAGGCCTGGACGATGTTGAGGAAGGGCACGCCAGCTTGCATGGCGTATTCACGAATGAGGGCGAGGTTAAGGAAATACTGATCGCCGTCGCCCCCAACGGCGAACTGGTAGTGATCGTAGCTGATAAGGGCAGGCTTGACGATTTCCACGTATTGGCGCAGGTGCTCCTTGTAAGCCGTCACCGTGTCGCCGCTCGTGCCAAGCTGCTCGTTATTAGCGTAGGTGGGGAAAAGATTGATGTAGGCCAGATGGCCTGGATCGCGCTGACGGAGATAGTCCACCAAGCGCGCCAAGGCTGGAAAGTCTCTTGCGCTCGGCTCGTCAACGATGAAGTAGCTGTACAGGGCAGGATGCTTCTTGACACGGTCAATCAGGGCGTCCAGTTGCGCCCGCCGCTCGGGGTCGTCCAGGGAAGAAACGTTAATGAGACCGTCGTGAAGTTGTGCCCGCAAGCCATGGCGCAATGCGACGTCCAGTTCCTTTTCCGTGCACCACACGAGGTTGAAACCGCCGGCCGCCATCTGCTCAGCCACCTCATCGGTCATTGGTGGCCCGGCCCAGTAAGTCACAATGGGCGTCCCGATAGACCATGCTTGCGCGGCTTCGGCAGGAACCTTGACCATAGCCGGGCACAAAACAACCGCCGCGGTGACTGCCGAAACCGCCAGGAACAATCCCGTGGCTTGCCCCCAGTCGAGTTGCATCGCAGAAGTCACCTCCTCAAAATGTCTCAACCTGCTGCTGTCAGTAGTGCACTCCGCCGTGGCTGCGGGATTCTTCGGGGCACCCGTGCATCCTTCCCCCGCCGGTGCCTGCGCCGACGCAGCCTCCTCGGCGCTATGGCCTCCGCATAATCAGCGCTCGATGAGCATTCCGAAGCCCCTCATGCATTCCACACGGCCTCTATACGCCTTTGCCCATGTCTGCTCCAGCGACCGGTTTTGAGAAGAAAATTCAGATGAAAATCTTGTAGTTCTGGCGGCCGAGGGCGGGGCCGAGGATGGCCCAAATAGAACCGGCAAAATAGTCGCCGCTTATCAGGCCGAGGAAGAACCAGATACCCTGCCGGTGCGCCTTCTGGCCCCAGTAGCGCATCACGACAACCTTGATAGCCCAACTCACAAAGAAGGCGAACCAGAAATAGTCCATCGCGAAGGAAATGGCCAGGGCGTAGCCAGCAGGATGAAGAGGGAGGTTGGCATACCGATATCGCAGAGCCTTCAAGGCCACCACGACCAGGGCACCAAAGACCATGGCTGCGATATGGGGATAGCTAGGACCGATGGGGTTTTGCAG
>Ga0315298_1000175_pt1 | contig 128887 bp, 124 predicted proteins | sample WHS_1_MG_FD_203077 | JGI IMG/M metagenome (GOLD analysis project Ga0315298, IMG submission 203077) | Extremophilic microbial mat communities from Washburn Hot Springs, YNP, Wyoming, USA - WHS_1_MG | ecosystem: Environmental > Aquatic > Thermal springs > Hot (42-90C) | place: USA: Wyoming...
CTTCTTCTTTTTGAGTCTGAATTAACATGGTTAAAGAATTTAAAGGTTGGATTAAAGAAGCCGGATCAAAAGTTTAGGTTAACCCTTAAGATTGCCTCCAAATTTTTTCCCCACAAGATTAACTATTTTTTCCCTTACAGATTTGACTTCTTTATCGGTTAGACTTCTTTCTGGATGTTGATAAGTTATTCTTAGGGTTTTAGTTTTATCAAATGTATCAATCAAATCAACGCCCTTAATTAATGAATCGATCGCTTTAATAGACTGAAGTACCTCGCCAACATAAATTTTTTCTGAAAATATAAAAGCTAAATCTTCAATTATTGGTGGATATTTGGGAATAGGAATAAATATCTTTTGGGGGCAGGCAAAACTTTCAATAATTTTAAAATCTAAATCAAATCCGTAAATTTTTTGGTTTAAAAGAAAGTTTTTTGTAATTTCGTTGGAGATTTGACCAATTGTTCCCAAAATTAAATTTTGAAAAAAAATTTGGCCGGTGGCTTCCTTTTGCCAGAAAAGTTCGATTGTTTCTTTTTTTGCCGGTTTTATATTGATATCAAAAATGCCTAATTCTTTTAAAATTTCTACTAATATTCCTTTAATTTCATAAAAATTTTTATTGTTTGTTATCCCCGCCAACTTAATTTTTTCTTCAGGTAAGTCTTTTTCTTTTGGCAAATAAACATTGGCCATTTCAAAAATACTTATTTTGGAAAAATTGGCAAGATTTTTTGAAAAAACTTCAAGAAGAGAAGGAATTAAGGACGTTCTCATATATTCAAAATCAATTGTTAAAGGATTTTTCAATTTTAAATGTTTAGCTGGATCCAAATTACTTTTTTGGATTAAATTTTTAGAAATAAAAGAAAAGTTGTATGTTTCTGTAAATCCCGATGCTTTTAAAATATCTTTGGCAGTTTCTTCCCATTTGAAATTTGGCGAGATTGTTCCTTTTTTTGGAGCTGGTTGGCTAATTAATCCAAAATATTCGTTTATTGGTGGGATTTTCCCTTGGAGTCTAAAGTATCCATAAACACGCGCTACTTCTTCAGCGATATCTTCCTCAAGACTGATATCTTTTGTTCGCCAGCTAGGAACCTTAACAAAGGCTGAGTTTTTCCCTCTTTTTTCAATTTTAAAGCCTAAATCTGAAAGAATTTTAACGATTTTTCGGGTTTCAATTTTAACTCCCAAAATTTTGGAGATATTTTCAAGGTTAACTTTGATTGGTAAGGCAGTTTGTTTTTTAGGATAAATATCAATTAATTCTCCCCCGACTTTTCCTCCAGCAAGTTTATCCATTAACTCTACCCCTCTTTCTATTACGGGAAGTATTCCTTCAAGATCAATTCCTCTTTCAAATCTGGCGGCAGCTTCGGTTCTTAACCCTATTGACATTGAGGTTTTTCTAATTCTGGCAGGATCGTACGCTTGGACAAAAAACAAGACTCTTTTTGTATTTTCATCAATTTCGCTATTTTTTCCTCCCATAATTCCGCAAAGATCAATTAGTCTTCCTTTTCCGTCTTCAATAATAATGTCTCCCCCTGGCAAAGTTCTTTCTACTCCGTCCAAAGTGGTTATCTTTTCTCCCTGGCGGGATAGCCTCATTATCATTTTTTTGCCCAAAATTTTATCGTAATCAAAAGTATGAATTGGCTGGCCGGTTTCGATCATTAAATAATTGGAAATATCCACCACGTTATTTAAAGAGCGAATTCCCACTTTATTGAGTCTTTCCGCCATCCATTTTGGAGAAGGGCCAACTTTTACCGAGTCAATTAAAATAGCGGAGAAACGGGGACAAACTGTTTTATCTTTAATTTCTACTTCAAGATAATGTTTTTCATTTTTTCTTTCAAATTTTAAAATGGGCTTGATTTTTGGTTCAACAAACTTTGCTTTTATATTAAAGTGAGGAAGAATTGCTGCTGCTTCCCTGGCAATTCCAATTATTGAAAGACAATCATATCGGTTGACAGTAATTTCAATTTCCAATATTTGATCGTCTCCTTGTTGGTGAATTTTTTCAACTGACTGACTACATAAAGATAAAGCTTCGGCAGTTTTTTCCGCCGAGGCGTTTGTTTTTAAGAAATCTGATAACCAAGAAAATGGGACTAATATATTCATTAGAATTGTTGTAAAAATCTTAAGTCATTTTCATAAAGAATTCTGATGTCATTTAAATTCAAGCCAGATTTCATTAAATAGGTTCTTTCAACTCCCCAACCAAAAGCAAAACCAGAATAAATTTTTGGGTCCACTCCTCCGTTTTTTAAAACGTTGGGGTGAACCATTCCCGCCCCTCCCAATTCTACCCAACCGCTTTTACAAGTGCGACAACCCTTACCCAAACATAGAGGACAATTAATGTCAACTTCAAACGACGGTTCAGTAAATTGAAAGTGAAACGGTCTTAATCTAATTTTTCGGCCCGGGCCAAAAAAATTAACAGCAAAATAATCAAAGACACCCTTAAGATGAGTGATATTAATTCCTTTATCAATGGCTAAGCCTTCAAATTGGTGGAATGTTGGTAAATGAGTAATATCCCAGTTTGGTCTGTAACATCGACCGATATTTATCATCCTAATAGGCGGTTTTATTCTTTCCATTTCTCTTAATTGGCCCGATGAAGTGTGGGGAGTTAAGACCATTTTCCCTAATTTGGGATGAGGAGGTACATCAAGAAAAAAACTTTCAAAATCGTCTCTTGCGGGATGGTCTTTGGGCATATTTAATCCTTCAAAGGCATACCAATCCCACTCCACCTCAGGATAGCGGACTCGGATAAATCCTATTTTCTCGAATACCGAAGATATCTCTCTTATGGCATAAGTCAAAAGATGCAAGTGGCCAAGGGAAGGTTTGATTTCCGGAGCAGTAACGTCTAGCCAATTCTTTTCTTCCAGTTGATGGTTGCTAATTGCTAATTGTTGATTATAAAGAGCATTTTGGATTTCTCTTTTTGCCTCGTTAAGAAGTCTTCCCGCCTCTTTTCTTTCTTCCTCTGTTAATTTAGGGAATTCTTTTGTAAGTTGATTTATTTTTCCTGACCTACCCAAATAAAGAATTCTTAATCTTTCTATCTCTTTTTCCTCTTTGGCTTCAATAATATTTCCTATGGCTTCATTTTTAAGATTAATTATTTTTTCTTGCATAAAGAAATTTTATCATAAAAAATCCCCTCTTTGGGGAAAAATGAGTCTCTTAAAACGCCAAAACCAACCTCCCCTATTTTTTAACCTCGGCTTCTAAAATAAAAAAGCCCAAAAAAAGGAACGAGGTTGGTTCTCGCATGGGTTTATTTATAAAATAAGTTATTTTCTTTGTCAAGGGGGAATTTTAATTTTTACTTACCTTTTCAACTATTTTTTGGAAGGTAGGAGGATCTTCGGTCGCAATTATTGCTAAAATTTTTCTGTCCAATTCAATTTTGTCTTTTTTTAATCGATTTATAAATTCACTATAGGAAATATTTGATTGAGCCAGCGCTCCATTTATTCTTGTTATCCAAAGGCGACGCATTTGTCTCTTTTTTTGTTTTCTTCCGACATAAGCATATTGACCGGCATGTAATACTGCTTCCTGAGCCACCTTAAAAAGACGGCTTTTGGTCATCCGATAACCCTTAGTCAGGTTTAAAATTTTTTTGTGTCCCTTTCTGCGGACAACTCCTGTTTTCGTTCTCATTTTATTTGCCTAAAAGTTTTTTGACCTTTTGGGAAACTTTACTTTTAATAATTTTTTCTTTTTTTAATCTCCGTTTTTGAGACTTTGATTTTGCCGACTTTAAATGGCTGCCAAAACTTCGGCAATGGAGAACTTTTCCGGTTTTGGTTATTTTAAATCGGTCTTTTAAAGATTTTCTAATTTTCATTTTTTTTGACATTTTTTTTCAAAGTTAAAATTACAAAATAATCTCTTCCTTGCCATTTAGGTTGGTTTTCCAGTTGCCCCAATTCGTTTAAGCTTACCAAGGCTTTATCAATAAGTTGTTGCCCAAATTCTTTATGTCCAAGTTGTCTGCCAGAAAATCTGACCACCAATTTAACTTTATTTCCTTGGGTTAAAAACTCTTTTACCCGATTCAAGCGATTTAAAAGATCGTTTTCCGCGATAAAGGGAGACAACCTTATTTCCTTTAGTTGCCCACCCTTTTGTCCTTTTTTGCTTTCTTTTTCTTTTTTCGCTTCCTGATAAATAAATTTTTTAAAATCTATTAATTTGCAGACTGGAGGTTTAGCATTTGGGGCTACTTCTACCAAATCTACCCCTAATTTTCTTGCCTCCTGAATCGCGTTGAAAATGGGCATTACCCCAATTTGTTTGCCATCTTCTCCGATGACTCTTACTTCAGTTGCTTGGATATATTGGTTAATTCTGTAATGTTTTCCCACCGACTTTTAATATCTTATCAAACTTGTCTTTTTTTCGCAATATCTTCTTTAATAAGATCAATAAATTTTTCTACCGGCATCTCTCCAATTCTTTTTTCTCCTCTGAGGCGAACATTAACGGAGTTGCTTTCAGTTTCCTTGTCGCCGACAACCAAAATATAGGGAATTTTTTGTATTTCGGCGTCTCTAATTTTTGCTGAAGCGGTTTCATTTTTATCATCAAGTTCTACCCTTATTTCCTCATTTTTAAGTTTTTCTTTCAGTTTTTCTCCGTATTCCAAATGTTTGTCGCTTATGGGAATAATTATTGCCTGCACTGGAGCCAGCCAGATTGGAAAAGCACCGGCGTATTGTTCAATTAAAACACCAATAAATCTTTCCATTGAGCCTAATAATGTGCGGTGAATCATATAAGGAGTTTTTTGGCTTCCGTCAGGACCAACATATTTTAAATCAAATCTTGAAGGCAAATTGAAGTCAAGTTGGATAGTTGTCCCCTGCCACAATCGACCTAAAGCGTCTTCCGCTTTAAGATCAATAGAAGGACCATAGAATTTGGCTCCACCAATATCCTTCTCATATTTAACCTTCCTTTTTTTAAGGATTGTTTCCAAGGCATTTTCCGCTATTTTCCATTCATTAGGATCGCCAACATATTTTTCTTTATTTTTAGTATCCATCACTGAAAGAAAATAATGGAGGTTTTTAAAACCAAAAACAGCATTCATTTCTAAAGCAAAATCCAAAACACCCTCTATCTCCGAGATTAATTGTTCTTTGGTGCAAATGATATGGGCGTCATCTTGGGTAAATCCTCGAGGTCTTAAAATTCCGTGTCTTACTCCTTCAAGTTCATATCGATAAACCGTTCCTAATTCACACCAACGAATAGGTAATTCTTTGTAACTTCTTGGTCGGGATTTGTAAATTAACATATGGGCATTACAACTCATTGGTTTTAGAAAATAAACATCGCCTCTTTCGTCAGTTAATGGTGGATACATTAAATCTTTGTAAAAATTTGTGTGGCCAGACTTGTCCCAAAGAATTTTTCGGCCGATATGGGGAGTATAAACATATTGATAGCCGCGTTTGCGGTGTTCTTTTCTCCACCAAAGCTCGATTTCTTCTCTGACAACGGAAAGTTTTGGGTGCCATAAAATAAGCCCTGGTCCAAGCTCGTCATTTTGACTAAAAAGATCAAATTCTTGGCCAAGTTTTCGGTGGTCTCTTTTTTTTGCTTCCTCAAGCTGCCAAAGATAACGGTCAAGTTCTTCCTGAGTTGGAAAGCAGGTTCCATAAATCCTGGTTAACATTTTGTTTTTTTCATCACCTTTCCAATAAGCCCCGGCTAAAGTAAGAAGTTTAAACTGGCCAATTTCTTTGGTATTGTCCACATGGGGACCTTTGCATAAATCAACAAACTCCCCGGTTTGGTAAATGCTTACTTTTCCGTCCGGGGTTTGCGACAGTTCGCCTATTAGTTCAAGTTTGTAGGGTTGATTTGAAAACAATTTTTTTGCTTCTTCCAAAGAAACTTCTTTTTTGATAAACGGAAGATTTTTTGCCTTTATTTGGGCCATTTTTACCTCAATTTTTGGCAAGTCTGTATCGGAAATTGGTTGGGAAAATTCAAAATCATAATAAAAACCGTTTTCAATTGCCGGTCCAATTCCTAATTTTGTTTCCGGCCAAAGAGCCAAAACTGCTGCCGCCATCAAGTGGCTACAACTGTGTCTAATCTTTTCTAGATCTTGATTATCCATATGTTTATAATATCAAAAAACCCGCTGGCTTGGCAGGACCCCGCTAAATTGGCGGGTGGGTTCCATCCTGCTTCCCAAACGGGCGCTTAATTAAACCTTTCGCGGTAAACGCCTTGGCTTTATGGTTGGTGAGGCCATATACAAACGCCAAAGATCTAAATTAAATTAATTTTATCAGCCTTTAACCAAATGTCAAGATCATAGACTATAATTAAAATATGAACTCATATGATTATTTAATAATTGCTAATTTTTTGGCGGGAAAAAGTTTGGCAAAAGAAAAGTTGGAGGAACTTAAAAGTTTTCTTGAAAGAAAAAAAAGTTCTTTTAAGTTGATCAAGATTAATAAACCAACCCCAATAAGCGAAATTAAATTTGAAAGATCTCTTAAAATAACCAAGGGAGTAATTTGTTTAGGAGGAGATGGAACAGTTTCCGAAACTATTGAATTAATTTTAAAACAAGGCTTTAATCTTCCAATATTTGTTATTCCCACTGGTACCGCCAATTTCATTGCCGATTCTTTGGGAATAAACAAAAAAATAAATTTTGAAAAAATTTTTAAGGGTGAGATTAAAAAAGTAGATTTAGGGGTTTGCCAATATGATGGTAAAAAAGACTATTTTTTGTTGGGAATAGGTTTGGGTTTTGAGCAAAAATTTTTGGCAATGGCGAAAGAAAAAAGCAAAAAAATATTGGGAAAATTAAGTTATTTTCTGGCCGCCTTTTTTGGACTTTTTCGTCTTAAGCCTTTACCTTATAAACTTTCTTTCAACCAAAAAACTTTTGAGTTTCAAGCATCAATGCTAACTATTTTAAATTTTAAACCAAGAGCTTTGCCATTTTTGCCTTTCTTTTTAGAAAAAGATATTAAAGCTAATGATGGAAAATTAGATATTTTTTATGTTGAACACAAAAACATATTATTTTCATTTTTGGGGATTATCTTTTTCCATATCTTAGGAAGAGTAAATTTTGGTTTGGTTAAAAGATTTAAAACAAAAGAATTAATTCTAGACTCACCATCGGCGCAAAAAATTCAAATTGATGGCGAACTAAACGGAAAATTACCCTTAAAAATCTCCCTTATTTCCGAAGGAGTAAGGTTTTTGGTTTAAGGGGTACCTTTTTTGGACGTGCAAAGCTGTATTACTCATGGTTTGTAAAAGCTGTGGGCGGTAGAGGGATCGAACCTCTGACCTTTCGCATGTCAAACGAACGCTCTAACCAGCTGAGCTAACCGCCCAATACGTTTATGATTGCTTTTTTAATTTTCTTGCCAACCCCACTTTTAAAAAACTTTTCTCTCATTCTCGCGTCTTTACAACAAAAATACTGTTCATAATAGATCAATTTTAAAGGGCCATTTTCTTTAGACCATTTATTCGATCCGGAATTATGCTCCTTTATTCTTTCCTCAGGTGCTTTACTCGTAAAACCAACATATATCTTATTATTTTTCAAACTTTTTGCCAAGTAGATGCAATACATTGAAACGCTCTAACCTCGGCCAGAGGCCGATCGTCCTTTGGACGAAGCTGAGCTAACCGCCCCTAAAATTATTTTAACTCAAAAGAAAGGATTTTAAAAGTCGGGAAAATTTTTCCAAACTTTCAAGGTCAATCCATTCATTATTTATATGAGAACCACTGCAAACAGGCTTAAACATTATTACCGGAATTTTTCTTTCAGAGAAAAACCTTCCATCAGAAGCTCCATGTTCTTTTTTTATTTTTAATCTAATTTTTTCTTTCTTAGCAACTTCTTGGATTTTTTTAAAAAATAAATTTTTTGGATTATTTATTAAAGGATATCCCCTTGCCAAAATTTCCCACTTTACCTTTTTTTCTTTTTCTGTTTCTTCATTAATTAATTTTATAATTTTTTCTTCATCATCAGCGTCGGGAAATCTAAAATCAAGTTGCATTAACGCCCGATCGGGAACTTTATTGGTTGCATCTCCTCCTTTAAGAACTCCAAGATTTACCGTTGGTTGCCAATTATCCGGAGGAGTTACTTTAGGTAAAGATTTTTTTAAATTTAAATAAATTCTTATAAGTTTGTCTAAAGCATTGTCTCCAAGCCAAGGCCTTGCTCCGTGAGCCGCTTTTCCTTTTGCCTTAAATTTAATATGTAAGACCCCTTTTTCTGCCAAAATCAAAGAAAAATTCTCTCCTCCATCGGGTATTATTGCGCAATCGCAGGAATATTTATGCTTGTCTAAAAGATATTTAACCCCATTAAAACCTCCAACTTCTTCATCGGAGGTTAGCATTAAAGCCATATCAACCTTTTGCAACTTGGGGTCTTTTATTAATTCAATCAAGGCAGCCACCGTTCCTTTCATATCCCCTGCTCCTCTTCCATAAAGACGAGTTCCTTTAATTTCCGGATTAAAGGCATCATGATAATTTCCCGGAACCACATCCAAATGGCCATTTAAAATATATTGATAATGTTTTTTAAGTTTCCTGGCAGCAACTAAGGAAGGAAGACCTTTTGAAGAATAAGTTCTTATTTTTAATCCAACTTCTTTTAAATAATTAACCACAAAATTAAAACAGTTTTTTATTTCTTCCGGATGATCTTTGTCAGATTGGAATTTTATTAAATTTTCCAATATCTTTCTCATATTAAAAGACCGAGAACAGCATCACTTGCTCCATGAACTCTTAAATTTGGTCGACTATTCCATAGTCCACCAATAAATTTCCATTTATTTTCTATTAATTCCCAGCCAAAGTAAAGTCTGGCAATAGTAAATTGGTTACCTTCCCTCAAAGGCAGACTAATTTTTTGAAAAATAAAAGGTCTTGAATTTTCCTCCAATAAGTTTAGGACCTTGGTACGAGTTGAGAGGCCCTGTGGTGGTTTTTTCCCAAAATATTCTTTTTGTTTGGCAGGAGGAAGGTAAATGGCAACCCCATCCATTTTTGATCCTACAAGAGGCTTTATAACAAATCCTTCATCCCAGGGTAATTCATCCGGAGAGTTAACTGGTCTTGCCAAACCCATTTTTAGAAGATAATTTTTGTCGCCATGGCCGCTGACCGGACAAAGTGATTGTTGTTCTAATCTGTCAAATGTTTCCTTTAGATTTTGCCTATCTTCATTTCCTCCGCGAACCCAAAGTAAGCCGCTTTTTGGTGGAGTCCTTCCTAATTCATAAAATGGTAGCCTCAGAATTTCAGCAGCGGTTCTCGTGTCTTCTGCTCGGGGGCCAACTGAAGGCAGGATAACAAACCCCCCAAATCCTTCAAATTGATTAAAAACTTCACCAAAATGTTTAATCATTTCTGGGTTATCCCTTAGGGCAATTGTCAAAAAAACCCCTAAGCCGGCTGGCCGTGCCTCTACTTCATATATTCCTTTTTTTATTTCTTCTTCAGAAGAATTTCTGTTCAAAGCTTCAAAACTTGCGTCTATTCTGACCAGACAACTTGGTATTCCAAAAACTCTTTCTGCATAGGTTATGGGTGGACAAGGAAGGGCAGCTTTAGCATATTTATCAAGAAAGGATTCAAGAAGTTTAATTGTTTCTCTTTTTACTTCTCGGGTAAAACCTATTGAGAATTCCCAATTACCCAATCGACCCCTTTCTTTATCAGTTAAATTATAATGGCCTGTTTCTACCGACATATTTTTTCCATTAAAAAACCTCCCTTAGGTTTGGGAGGTTTTAAAAGTTTTAAGTTTTAAGTTTTAAGTTTTAAGTTTCTTTTCCTCCCAAACCAGCCTCTCCTCAAAAAAGAGGATAAAAAGACTGATAATGAGAAGAAAAAGATTACTCATTTTTTAAAAAATGATTTTAACCAAGGTTTAATTTTTTGTCAAGAGGATATTTATCCTGTTTGAGTAGCAACCTGACGGTCGTGATGAAGGAGAAAACTTGATTGTTGTTTTTTTGCCTGTCTCCAGTAAAAATTTCTTTTTTGGGCCCTTTTATTCCATTCTGCCAACCAATAAGAAGACTCCATAATTTTGCTTCTTAATTCTTTTATAAGAGCTTTTAGTTTCTCAAAAAAATTAATATGATATTTTCCCGCCTCAGGAGGGAGGTTGAAAGAGGCAATTTCCACCTCTTTTGAAAGTTCAGCGCTTGCTTTGACTAATTGCTGAATTTCCTGTTGAAGAGCCTGAACCTGAAGCTTGGTTTCTCTTTCTTGCCCTGTATAAATCACCTTTTCCTGTCTGCGGGCAATTTCTGTTTGCCAGCGAACCTGTTTTTTATATTTCTTTTCAAGTTCTTCTTCTTTGGAAAAAATGTCTGAAAAATTAATTGCCTGACCAGATTCTAAAGATCCAGATAGCGGTTTTGGCCCGGGAGAAAAAATGCTGGCAATATTATCCCCCGTTTTTTTCACTAGATCATTTTTAGTGCCATCAAGAACTGCTTTCCCTAAATCGCGGAAAGCTTCAAGAAAGCTGTCTGTCGAATATGATTTTTTGGCCTGTTTTGGCATTTGGCCCTAAACATACTACAAATTGGCCAAAAAATCAAGTGTTTTTTGTCTCCGGATAACAGAGGCTAAAAGATACCTTTTTTCTTCTAAAGCCCTTTTTTCTTCTTCAGAAGGAACTTTTTGAATTAATTCATCAATTTCTTTATTTTCAACAACGATTTTTTCTTCCTCAGAAATTTTATTTAAAATCAATTCTAGTTGCCAAATTTCAAGCGCCTGCTTTCGATATTCATTTTTCAACTCTTCCGGCGTTTTTTGGATTGAAGCGAGGTATTGATCAACAGTCAATCCTACTTTTTGGGTTTGTTCAATTAATTCTGACAATCGACGATTAACTTCCTCCTCAATTACAAGATCAGATAGTTCAATTTTGATGTTTTCCAAAAACCATTTGACAATCTTTTGAATTTTTTCTTCTTTATTTTTGTTCTTGTCTTCTTCTTTTTGTTTCTCTCCAGGAACCCAAATTTTTACATTTTTGTTTAATTTTGCCAGCGAATCTTTGTAATTTCCAAGATCAAGTTGAGGTTCCTCGCAGATCAAAATTTTGACTTCCCAATCTGAATTTTCCTCAGCGGAAACAAGAGTAATTTTAGGGGTTATTAAGGGCCTAAAATTGTTTGTTTTAATAATTTCTTCATAATATTTTGGGATAATTTCTTGAATTACTTGCGAATAAATTTTTGATTTGTCCAATTGTTCTTCTATTATTTTTTTAGGAGCTTTTCCTTTGCGGAATCCCTTTATTTGAATTTCTGCGGCTGCTTTTTCAAAAAAATTATCATAAGATTTTTTAATTTCTTCCCAAGGAATGGTTATTATAATTTCCACTTCAGACTTTGGCAATTTTTTAATTTTTATCTGATTATTAATTGACATTTTTATTATCCCCGATGCTGGCTTCCTCTAAAAGTAATTGGTTTAATCTTTTGGGGTTCTTTAAGAAAAATCTTTCCTTTAAACCAGTCAGGAGTTCTAAACTTTAGTGATTCGCCAGTTTGGTTTTTTTGAAATTTCTTCATAAACAAATAATATCACAACTTTAAATAACTTGACAATTATTAGTTTTAATGAGAAGATTTAAAAGAAGATGTCCATAGGTAATAACATCGTTGAAGTTATGACAAAAAAATTTATTTTATTTATTCTATTTTTTTTAGGCTCTCCTTTTTTATTGGTAGTCCTTTTTCTTTTTTTATTAAGTAATAAAAATACCAATCGAGTTTTGGGGGCAATGGTTTCTCCTGTAAATTTTGTAAGCCGTTTATATATGGCTTTTCCCCCCGAAAGCGGACAAATTGCCACCGAGGCAAAAATTGAGGATGGACGATGTTTGCTGTTAGAAAAATATCTTAGCAAATATTCTTCTCCCCTGCTTCCCTACTCCCAATTTTTATGCGAATCGGCAAAAAAATACAATCTTGACTATCGCTTGATGGTGGCAATTGCTCAACAGGAATCAAATCTTTGCAAAAATTCTTCTCCACAATGGCATAATTGTTGGGGTTGGGGAATTCACAGCAAGGGATTAAAAACTTTTGAAAGCTATCCGGAAGCAATTGAAACAATAGCGAGGGGTCTTAAGGAAAATTATTGCGACAAAGGGTATTGCGAAGATCCTTGTTTAATGATGAAAAAATACACTCCTCAATCCAATGGAAGCTGGTGTTTCGGTGTAAAAAAATTTATGGAGGAAATTGAACAAGGTTATTAATGCCTGCTCCTTACGATTTTTACGACTATCCTCTTTACTGGAAAAACCGTCAATATGAAGATTTAGCGGAAAGAGTCGCTCTTAGAAAAATTTTTTCGATTGTGGGAAAAAAGAGGATTCTTGGAGACATTGGCGGTGGATTTGGAAGGCTTGTTCCTTTATATTTGCCTTTTGCCGAAAAAATTTATCTTTGCGATTCCTCAGAAAAGTTGTTATCTTTGGCAAAAGAAAAACTTGCTGATTTTAAAAAAATATTTTTTAAAAAGGATTTTTTGCCCAAGTTGTCTTTTTCAGACTCATTTTTTGATGTGGTGGTAATGGTTCGAGTAATCCATCATTTTAGAGATTCAAAAAAAATTATTAAAGAATTAGATAGAGTATTAAAGCCCGGGGGTTTTTTAATTTTGGAATTTGCCAACAAAAATCATTTTTTAGCAATAATAAGAGCAATTTTGAAGAAAGACTTTCTTTTTTGGCAAAATCTTTCCCCTTTGGATCTGCGATCGGAAGAAAGCATTACCAAAAGAAAAATTGGCTTTTTTAACCATCATCCCCAAAAAATTTTAAAAGATCTAAATGAAATTGGATTTGAGGTAATTAAAATTTATTCTGTTTCCAATTTTAGGAGCCCTATAATAAAAAAAATTGTTCCTTTAAAAATTCTTTTGATTTTAGAAAAAATCGGTCAAAAATTATTTTCTCGTTTTTATTTTGGTCCCTCTATTTTTATTTTGGCAAAAAAACCTATAATTCTTGACAAAAAGAAAATTTTGTGATATAGTAATGACAGATCCCGAGGTAAGCCTGCTGGCCTACTTTGGGGTTTTTTTATGGTAAAATTTGTATGAGCCAAGGTGGCGGAACGGTAGACGCGCAGGGCTTAGGACCCTGTTCCTCTGTATCGGAGGAGTGAGAGTTCAAGTCTCTCCCTTGGCACAAATTTGCGTTTGAATATCTAAAGACCCTTTTTATTCAAGGTAGACAACAATGCAGCTTTGGCGATTTCAAGTTGAGGTGGATCAGATAATTGATATCTTCTAAGTTCAACGACAAATACTCCCGATGGTGTTTGTAGTTTCCTGTAAAAGGGTAAAATACCTTCTTGGACAGCTGAACGAATAACAGGACCAATATTTGGCACATGTTCCCGGAAAGTAATTTCATCTCCTTGGCTGATTTCTTGATAAGGAAAGTCTTTTCTTAAAGAAAAGGGCGAAGCAGCCAAGACCAGATGAGGAAAAAATTGTTCACAAGCTTTAAAACCGCAAGTTAATTTAATAATATCTCCATAAGACAGCAATTGCAATTCATTTCTTCTGTCGGGATCACGATATTTTATAGAATAGATAACATTCGGTTCGGAGAAAACCGCAATGCTATTGAACGGATGCCTTAAATTAATATCGAAAGGGAACCGCGCCCCCTCAACTGGCCTTGTTATTACCTCTAAAGCAGGAAGAGAAATAAACAATTCTTTTCCATCATCTTTTTGGAAAAATTCAACTAATAATAATGAATTTTCCGGGAGTTTTGAGGAAGGTTCGCGACTAAAAGGAAAATAGGGAGTTTTCATTCCAGCTGGAAGAGAATCCCCAATAAATCGATTAATTAAAATCAAAAGTTCGTTTCTGGGGTCCTTTATCTCAATTTGGTGTCCAACTTCCTCCATTTTTATAATTATTATATTATATAATATAAATTTAAAAAAAAAGGCCTTGAAAACTCAAGGCCCGGAAAACCACCCGGAAGACCAGAGGAATACCAAAATGGTGACGATCAACAGGAATATGGCTAATCTTCTGGTCTCCTTTCTTAGCAAGGCCACCAATGAGATTGCGATACCCACAATTACAGGTATCGGATCTGGCGGCGGATTTTGTTCTGCTTCTTCTTGGCTTACACTTATTGGTGGCGCAGTTGCAAAATTTTCCTGCGGGGAGGGTATTTCGTAACCCAAGCTTGAAATAATTCGCACCGCAGCAAAAAGGGCGGCGAAAACAACGAGGAGAAGGACAACCCAAAACGGAATTGATTTTGATGTGATTAACGAAAAAATATAGAGAGAAACAAACCCCACAATAACAATTGCAAACATTTGTAACAAAATTCCCAACATCTTAATCCTCCTTCTCATTCTCAATCTTCTCAATGTGCCAATAACAAATATTATACCATAAAATATAAAATTTTGATAATTTAGAGAATAAATTTAAAAAAATTTAAAAGATAAAAAACGAATAATTATTGAACTGTAAGAAAGAAATTTTTGGTTATATCATTTATTCCGTCAAGCAAATGGACATGGCCATTATATTTACCCGCCGTTGAGGGGATACCAGAAAAAAGACATTTAATTATTTTTTTGTTATCGGCAGTTGATTGAGAACAGGTAGTCAAAGAAAGACCGGGAAAGGTTCCGTGAACTTTCATTTCCAGATTATCACTAACATTTAGGTCATAACCTTCAAAATAAAAATTATACTGTTTGCCAACATAACCTAAAGGCAAATAATCTTGCGAGGGAGAGGTAATTATTGGCGGTGAATTTACCGGGGTTTGGGTTGGGGTTGGACTCACAGAAGTCGGAGGTGTTGGAGTAGGAGTAATGAAGGGTATATTAGTTGGAGAAGGATTAGGGCTGTTATTAATACATGGTTTAAGATAAAGTCTGTATGCCCAAGCCCAATAATTTCCCCGCCAAAGATAAACTGTTCCCGAGGCGGCTCTAAAGGTAATTTCGTAATTTATTCCCTGGGTTAATATTGGTTCGGTGCCAAAATCAAAATTAAGCCATCCTTCAGAAGAAACTCTTTTTCTGACAGTTTCTGTTAAATTGTTATTATTGGCGTCAATTATCTTTGCCTCTATTTCTCCATTACCCGAAGCGTAAAGCTCAATTCTGTCTGCTTTTCCTAAATTTTTAGGCGAAAAATTTAATTTTCCTCCATATCCCCAATTGCTTGTTAACTGATTGGAGATTGAATGTTGGTTTTGTTCCTGATCTAAGATAGGATTGCCAACAAGATTGCATGAGTTGGAAGAAGGCGGTAGGGTTGGTGTTGAAGTTGGTGATAAGCTAGGTGGCGGGGTTGGGGTGGAGGTTGGAGTTTCGCATCTTCTTACCCAAACCCGATAAGCCCAGAACCAAGTATTTCCCCGATAAAAAGTTACAGCTCCGCTGGTAACCCTAAAATTAAGAGAATACTGTCTCCCGGAATAAACTATTCCTTCGTTGCTAAAATCAAAAGTTACCCAGTTTTGGGTCTGATTAATATTTTTCCCCACAATTTCTCCAATTTGGACGCCCGAAGAGTCATTAACCATTACCTCTACTCGCCCATTTCCGGAAACATACATTTCTACTTTATCTAATTTTCCCGAAAATGAGGGGTTAAATTTTGCCGCTGCGCCATAGCTCCAACCAGAAGCAGGCGTAATTTCATTGGAACTGTAAATACTTGTTGATTCTGCCGCATTTTCCGCAGGTCCTTGACAAGGAGGAACAGTGGGGGTTGGGGTTGGTGATCCCGAGGCAGAATAAGCCAAAGTGGCGTATTTTTGTCCTAAATAAGAAATAATATAACCGGTATTATCGGAATTTGGTAAAAATAACGAAGTTCTTTGCCATTGAGTTTCACAATATTGATTAGGAATTGGCAAACAACCATGATAAAACCAAGCATAACGATTAACAATTGGCGAATTCTCATAGGCATTAACCAAACATTCCATTAGTCTTGAAAATTGTTGCTTTTGGGTTTCTGTGGGATTGTCTGGCGAAGTTAAACTTCCCATTTCGGTTACCCAAAATTCCTCCCCGTCTACCTGATGGCCATAAACAGCCTGAATTTGGTTATCAACGGCGGTTTTAAAATTTGCCACCCGAGCATCGCTTGTTGGGCAGTCCCAATAATTACTGTAGGTGTGAAGATGCCAGCCTTTAATTATTGCCGGAAGATCCGCCATTGCCGGATCTTTTGTTTGCCAATGGGTTTTCCATCGTTGAATGAACTGTATGGTTTTTTCCAGGCGATCTGACTCCGGATAAGCAATCCCCAAAATAATAAATTTTGCCGTTGAGTCAAAGGATCTAATTTTTTTCATTATTTCTCCATAACAATTGACAGCGTCATACACCGGATCATTGGTTCCTGGCCGGAGATCTTGACCTGGCTCAAACGGCTCATTGCCAATTAAATAATAGTTTCCTTTCTGACAATAATTATTATTGCAAACAACTCCCATTCGGTAATCAAGATTGCTTAAGTAATCGACTGCCTGACACCAATTAATGCTTGGAGGATTAGACCGGAAAAGGGGAACAAATTTTGCTCCGTTTTGAGTTTGCCATAAATTTCCCGGTGGCTGAAAATACCAATTATAATACCAACTCACTTTTGCTAAAGAAGAAGTCTCGTTTGTTACCGGACCGCCAACTCCCTTTTTTGGGGAAATCCATTCATTGGTTGATCCTTCGGTCGCTTTTGGTAAAAGCTTTGTCGGTTGTTGGATTTTATTTACGGTAAAAAAGATAAAAAGAAGACTTAATGTTCCCAAAAAATAGGGAAAAAAATTTTTTAAAGACAATCTTAACTTTGCCAATAAAGTTTTAAATTTAAAGATGATCATTTATTTGTCTTTTTATTATTATAATTAATAATAATATTACTTAAAAAAATGTCAAAATGGTAGTATTGTTATTTTTAATAAAATGAAAGACTTATTTAAAATTAGAAAAAATTATATTATTTTGTGTTTCGTTTGCCTTTTTTTTCTTTTTTCTAATTTTAGAATAGTAAAAAGTCAAGATCTTTTCAATCAATACCTTTCCTCTTATTCAAAATATAAATCAGATCGAGAATCATTTTTAATTTCTCTTGATAATTTTTTGGCCTATAAATCCCTTTCCTCTGAAGCTGAGGCAATTGAAAAGGCAAAGAAAATGATTTCTTCAAAATTAGAATTGGTGGAAATTTATTTAAAATTTTTGGGAAATAAACTTTCTTTGGAAGCCAAAGGCGACGAGTCTTTAAAAAATCAAATTTATTCTGAGATTGAAAATAAAATTGGTGAAATTGCCCTTCTAAAAGATGAGCTGGAAAGCTATCGAACTCTTTCTGGTTTAAATAAGTTTGATCAAGATTTTAAGGGTAAATATGCTTCGGTTGAACTTCTCTCCTTCAAGACTCTTGCTTTTCTTGGTTTTTCTAAGTTTTCTAATTTTATTAACATCCTTTCTGGCGAAATTGATATTTTGGAAAAATATGCAAAAGAAGCAGAAACAAAAGATCAGAAAAAGAATTTTTTATTAGAGGAAAGAACAAATAAACTGAAAGATAGCTTTGGATTAATTAAAACGAAATCGGAAGAGAATTTTAATAAGTTTTCCAATGAAATAAATTTAAACAATTCAAAAGAGGTTTATTTTCACTATTTAGATTCCTTAGAAAGTTTGAGATTAGAACTTGATCAATTTATCTTATCTTTTGAAGAAACAACAGAATTAATTAAAAATTTATGAAAAAAGAACAAATTTTTTTGATGATTTTTTTACCCTTTTTATTTATTTTAATTCTGGTTTTAGTTGTTTCTCAAAATATTCGTAAATTCTCTTCAACCTCAACCTCTTTGCTACCGGAAAAAATACCTACCCCGACTATTCTTCCAATTTCCGAAAAACACGAATTGCCTATCAAATCTCAAATCTTAGATATTGAAAGTCAGACAAAAAAAATAAAAGAGGAACTTAAATTGTTGATTATCAAAGATAGTTCTTCTTGGCCTCCAAATCTTGATTTTGGGTGGTAGATTTTTTTATAACTACTGTCGATTTGTAGAATTTTTTTTCTGGCATCTTTTTCATTAATGTAAGCTTCATAATAAATTAACCTTGGGGTTTTCTGTATTCGGTTGAGGAATTTAATCCCAAATTATGATTTTTAACCCTTTGTTTTAAATTAGAGGTAAAATCAATGTCCAGCTTCTGGACTTTTTTTGACTGAAGTATATAAACTTAAAACACAAGTGAGGCTGGTGCGGATCGAACGCACGACCAACTGCTTAAAAGGCAGCTGCTCTACCACTGAGCTACAGCCCCTTCTTTATTTTATGCTAGAATTATTATATCAATTTAAAATAAATGAAACAACCCTTTTTTATATTAGGCAAAGTAAAAATATATTTTTATGGAATTTTTATAACCATCGGGATGATTATTGGTTATGTTTTGGCCAATAAAAGAATCTCTAAATTTAATATTTCTAAAGGTTTTTTTGAAAGATTGATTGTTGTTCTTATTCCTTCAACTATTATAGGTGCGAGGATATATCATGTTTTAAGTTGGTCTTCTTATTATAGAATTTTTCCAAAAGAGATTTTAAATTTTTGGATGGGTGGATATGGAAATTTTGGAGCGATTATTTTGGGAATATTAGTTATTTTTATTTTTTCCAGATTAGAAAAGACGTCATTTTTTTTGATCGGAGATTTTCTTTCCCCTGTTATTTTATTAATTCAGGCGATGGGAAGAATTGGCAATTTTTTTAATCTTGAGGCTTTTGGTCCCCCAACAAATTTACCATGGAAAGTTTATATTCCTCCCGATAAAAGACCAATAATTTTTTTAAATTACTCTTATTTTCACCCTACCTTTTTTTATGAATCGCTTCTTTGTTTTTTATCGTTAGGCTTTCTTTTTTATCTTGAAAAAAAATTTGATTTAAAAGAAGGATTTTCTTCGGGTTTTTATTTTGTTTCTTATGGCTTAATACGTTTTTTTACAGAGTTTTTTCGGATTGATACTTGGCAAATTATGGGCATTAAAGTTGCTCAGATATTGTCTTTATTTTTTATTCTCATGGGTTTCGTTTTGATTAAAGGTAGAATTGTCAGAAAAAAATTGTTAAAATAATAAAAGCGGCCCCGTCGTCTAGCGGCCAAGGACAGCAGGTTTCTTGCCAGCGGTGCTAAGCCGCCATCGTCTAGCGGCCTAGGACATCTGGTTTTCAGCCAGAGAATCGGGAGTTCGAATCTCCCTGGCGGCACTGCATTGGCAGGCAGGTTAGCCTGTTAACTCCGGTTCAAATCCGGCCGGGGTCACTGAATGAAAATTTTAGGAATTGATCCAGGAGTTGCAACTAGCGGTTACGGAGTTATTTCCTATGATAAAAAAAATTTTTTGGTTATTGAGTCGGGGTGGATTTTAACTTCCAAAAATGACGGAAAAGACGAAAGGCTTATTTCTACTTTTAATCAAACAAGGGAAATTATTAGGAAGCACCGTCCTGATATTATTTCAATAGAGAAGCTATTCTTTTTTGTTAATGCCAAAACAGTAATGTCGGTTGCTGAATTTATGGGGGTGATTAAATTGGCGGCTGCTTTGGAAAAAGTGCCCATAGTTGAATATGCTCCTTTGTCAATTAAGATGGAAGTAACCGGTAATGGGAGAGCAGATAAAAACGAAATAAAGCATTCAGTAAGAAAAATTTTGAACGTTCGTTCTCCAAAAAAGAAGAAAACTCACTATGATGATTTATGTGATGCTTTAGCGGTTGCTATTTGCCACGCTAAAAAAACTATGTTAAATTTAAAAAAAGGAGGTGAGAAAAATGGCCGATTTTAAGGTGGGAAAAATTACCCATTATTATAATAAGATTGGGGTAGCAGTGGTAGAATTATCAGATACTCTTACTGTTGGCGATTTGATTAAAATTTCCGGGCATGGGCGGGAGTTTACCCAAACAGTGGAATCAATGCAAATCGAACACGAGCAGGTAAAAGAAGCGAAAAAGGGCCAAGCAATTGGTCTTAAAGTTTCCCAAGAGGTAAAAGAAGGAGACGAAGTATTTAGAGTTACTTCTTGAAATTGATTATGATTTTTCAGCCCGCTTCTGATATTCAAAATCGGATAAATTTAATAGTGAAAAAAACAGGAATGATTTATATAGATCCGGAAAGAATTAAATGTTTTCGCAGTTTTGGATCTAAATCAAAAGCGATTGCAAGGGTCTGGTCTTTTCCTAAAATTTGGCAAATAGCCCTCAACACTAAACCTCATTATTTGATAGAAGTAATTTCCGAAAGATTTGATAAATTAGATCAGGAAAAAAAAGACAAGGTTTTGATCCACGAGCTTCTGCATATCCCCTTAAATTTTTCTGGATCTCTTCTCCCCCATAAAAGTCGAGGGAGAACAATTGAACCTAAGGTTATTAATAAATTATTCAAAAAAATGGAGGGATAATGATTTTAGTTTTGCATGGCGAAAATTATGTTCAATCGCGGAATCGGCTTTTTGATATTTTAGAGGAAAGAAAAAACAAATCTGGGGAAATCATTAGATTTGAGGGAAAGAATTTAACCCTTGAAGAATTAGCTTTAGCCTTGGAATCAAGATCTCTTTTTGGCCGCTCAAGAACAGTTATTATTGAGAACCTTTTTTCTCTCAAAAAAACTTTATCTTTGGAAAAAATTTTAGACTTTCTAATTAATAAGGAAAATGAAGACGTTGTGATTTGGGAAGAGGAAGAAATTTCCCCGGCAATAATTAAAAAATACTCTCCCCCGTTTTCTTTCCAATTATTTAAAGTTCCAAAAATTTTGTTTTATTTTCTTGAAAATTTTAAACCGGGTTTAAAAAAAACGAATTTAGAGAACTTTCATCGTTGTTTGGCTCAAGAAGACGCCCAATTTATTTTTGCCATGTTAATACGGCAAGTAAGGCTTTTACTTTTGGCAAAAGATAATTCCATAGAAAATTTACCAGAATGGCAAAGAAAAAAACTTTTTTCTCAGGCAAGGTTATTTGATTTTAATACCCTAAAAAAAATTTATAATTTGCTTATGGAAATTGATTTTCGGCAAAAAATATCTTCATCACCTTTTGACCTGGTTTTCTCCCTTGACCTTTTGTTTTCGGAAATTTAAAATTGGTTTTATATGAATTTTGATTCCTCAATTTTTAAAGATTACGATGTTAGGGGCCGTTATCCAGAGCAAATAAATCCCGAAATTTTTTCTTTAATCGCCAAAGAATTGGCTTTATTTTTTAGGCCAAAAAACGTTTGTTTAGGGTGGGATGTAAGAGATTCAAGTTTGCCTTTGGCTAAAGGAATGGAAAAGGGATTTACCGAAATGGGAATTGATGTGGTTGAGGCAGGAATAATTTCTACGGATATGATTTATTTTATTGCCGGAAAATTCGGCTACGACTTAAATATTGTAATTACCGGCTCTCACGCTGTGGGGCAAAATGGTTTTAAAATTTGCCAAAAAGGAGCGGTTTCGATAAACGGAGATAATGGTCTTTATCGAGTCAGGGACAGGTTAATCAAAAGAAAATATTTTCCTAAAGTTAAATCAAAAAAAGGAAAGGTTACTAAACGTGATTTTTTGAACGATTGGGTAAGTCACGCGCTTTCCTTTATTGAAATAAAAAAATTGAAACCATTTAAAATGGTGATCGACGTAGGAAATGGTGTTGCCGGTGTGATTTTGAATAAAGTTGAAGAAAGAATTCCCGGAAACTTTATTAATCTTTTTTTTGAACCGGACGGAAGATTTCCTAACCATTTTCCCAATCCATTGATTGAAGATAATTTGAAATTTGTCAAAGAGGCAATAAAAGAAAATAAGGCTGATTTGGGGATTGCTTTTGATGCCGATGGCGACCGGGCTTTTTTTTTAGATGAAAATGGCCAAACCATAGACGGGACAGTACTTTCGGCAATTCTTGCCAAATCAATTTTACAAAAACAAAAAGGACCCGTGCTTTATAATGCTGTTTGTGGTCGAATTGTTCCCGAAATTATTGAGAAATATGGCGGAAAACCTATTAGGGTGAGAGTGGGTCATTCGATTATTAAAGAAAAAATGCGAGAATTTAAGGCGGTTTTTGCCGGTGAGCATTCAGGTCATTTTTACTTTCAAGATAATTATTATTCAGATAGCGGATTAATAGCAGCTTTAAAAATTTTGGAATTTTTTTCGAAAGAGGAAAGAAAAGCTTCCCAAATAGTTAAAGAGTTTGATAAATACCCGCGCAGTGGAGAAATTAATTTTAAAGTTAATGATAAAAAATTGGTTATGAAAAAATTGGAAGAAGATTTTTCCTCAAAAGCAAAAAAAATTGACTGGGTTGATGGGATTACTGTTTGGTTTGATAATTGGTGGTTTAATGTAAGACCCTCAAATACAGAGCCGCTGTTAAGATTGAATGTTGAAGCAAATGATCAAAAAACTCTTCAAAAAAAATTAAAAGATTTAACGTTAAAAATAATAAGTCTAGGGGCAAAGGAAGAGGTTCATTAAAATGATTTTAGATGATCAAGAATTGATAAAAAAAACAGACAAATCTAATTTACGTGGGTCGATAGAAATGCTTCCCGATCAGTGTTTTCAGATCTGGAATGAATTAAAAAAATTTACGGTTCCCAAAGATTTTTTGGATATTTCCAAAATAGTTATTAGCGGAATGGGCGGTTCTGGACTTGGTCCCCACGTTGTCAAATCCGTTTTTGGGGAAATTTTAAAAGTTCCCCTGGAGATTGTTAATTCTTCCCTTTTACCGGAATATGTTGACAAAAAAACATTAGTAATTTTATCTTCTTATTCAGGAAATACCGAGGAGGTTTTATTATTTGCAAAAAAAGCTTTGGATAAAAAAATTAAATGTTTGGGGATAACCACCGGTGGTGAATTGGAAAAACTTCTTTGGTCTTACAACTCTCCTTGTTTTAAAATAAACCCCTTGCATAATCCTTGCAATCAACCAAGAATGGGTCTGGGCTATTCTATTTTAGGAATTGCCGGCCTTCTTTGTAAACTAAGCCTTTTGCAAATTAACGATAAAGATGTTGAAAGTTTGCGTGAATATCTTTTAAATATTAATCAAAAATATGGGATTTTGGTTTCTTCCAAGAATAATTATGCCAAAAAAATAGCTGAAAGACTTTTTGGGAAAGCAACAATTTTGGTGGCAGCAGAGTTTTTAGCCGGGAGCATTCATACTTGGCAAAATCAGCAACATGAAGTAGCTAAAAATTATGGAAGTTATTATTTACTTCCCGAATTAGATCATCATCTTCTGGAGGGTCTTAAATTTCCGGTTTCTAATCGTAATTTTTTAATAGGAATTTTTGTTAATTCAAAATTATACGATCAATCAACTCAAAAAATGTTAAAAATTACTAAAGAAATTTTTGAAAAAAACGAAATTGAGGTGTGCGAATATGAGTGTGAGGCAAATAATAAATTTTTCCAGTCTATGGAGGTAATTCATTTTGCCAGTTATGTCAATTTTTATCTTGCAATTTTAAATAAAGTTGATCCCTCCCCAATTCCTTGGGTAGAATATTTTAAAAAGGAGCTAAAGAAATGAAAAAGGATTTATACATTCTTTGGTTTAAACAAATTGATAAGGAAGATATTTCCCTTGTTGGAGGGAAGGGGGCAAATTTAGGCGAGATGGCAAAAATAAATCTTCCTGTTCCCGACGGATTTGTGGTTACTTCAAAGGCTTATTACGACTTTATTGCTAAAAATGATCTTAAAGATAAAATCTTTAAAGTTTTAAGCAAAGTAAATAGAGAGGATCCCCAATCTTACCTTGAGGCCTCTTCGAATATTAAAAATTTAATTTTAGACGGGGAAATACCTAAGGAAATTTCATCTGAAATTATAAAATCTTATCTTAAGCTAGGCGGATTATTTAAAAACGCTTTAGTGGCGGTTCGTTCATCAGCAACCGCCGAAGACTTACCAACTGCTTCTTTTGCCGGACAGCAGGTGACTTTTTTAAATATTTGCGGAGAAGCCGAAGTAGTTAAGAAAGTTAAAGAGTGTTGGGCTTCCTTGTTTGAAGCAAGAGCGATTTTTTATCGGGAAGAAAATAATTTTGATCATTTTAAGGTGGGAATAGCGGTTCCGGTTCAAAAAATGATCCAGTCGGAAGCTTCGGGAGTGATGTTTACTTGTGATCCGGTGACTTCTAAAAAGGACAGAATTATTATTGAAGCGATCTATGGATTGGGAGAAATGATTGTTCAAGGAGCAGTTACCCCCGATCATTATGAAGTGGATAAAGAAAATTTAAAAATTTTATCAAAATTTATTTCAAAACAACCGCTTCAATTAATTAAAGTGGGTAAAACAACCAAAAAAGTGGCAGTTCAATTTAAAAAACAATCATTGCAAAAGATTTCTGATAAGCAAATATTGGAATTAGCAAAATTGGGCTTGAAAATTCACCATCATTACTTTTTTCCTCAAGATATCGAATGGGCTTTAGAAAAAGGAAAAATATATATTCTTCAAACCCGTCCGGTTACCACCATTAAAAAATCGGAGGAAAGAAGTAAGGAGAAATTCTCTGAAGAAGAAAAAATAAAATTAGGGAAAATTATTTTGGAAGGTCAAGGGGCAAGTCCGGGTATCGCAACAGGAAAAGTAAAAATTATCAATTCCCTTAAGGAAATAAACAAAGTTTCCAAAGGAGATGTTTTGGTTACTTCAATGACTACCCCGGATTTCGTTCCCGCAATGAAAAAAGCGGTGGCAATTGTGACAGACAAAGGTGGGCAAACTTCCCATGCGGCGATTGTCTCCAGAGAGTTAGGAATTCCTTGTGTCGTTGGAACTAAAAACGGAACATCAGTTTTGAAAAAATTTAACTATATTACCGTCGACGGCTTAAACGGAAGGATCTATAAAGGAAGTTTGGAAACTTCAAAAAAAACGATCAAGGAAGTAGAGTTGAAAGAGTCTGGTTTAATTGAAGAAAAAAATAGAAGCCTAGCGAGAACAGCGACAAAAATTTACGTGAATTTAGCTGAGCCGGCATTAGCAGAAGAAATCTCTAAAAAGAATGTTGATGGTATTGGTCTTTTGCGGGCCGAGTTTATGATTGCCCAAATTGGAAGACATCCAAAAAAATTTATTAAAGAAAGAAAACAAAAAATTTTTATAGACAAATTAAGTGAAGATATTGCTAAATTTTGTCAGGCTTTTTATCCCCGACCAGTGGTCTACAGGGCTACTGATTTTAAAACAAATGAATATCGAAACTTGGTAGGTGGAGAAGAGTTTGAGCCAAAAGAACCAAATCCGATGTTAGGTTTTCGTGGAGCCAGAAGGTATATTCTTCAATCGGATGTATTTGAGATGGAAATAGAAACAATTAAGAAAGTGAGAAACAAAATTGGATTAAAAAATTTATGGTTAATGATTCCTTTCGTAAGAACTCCCCAGGAGTTGTTGGAAGTTAAAAAAATGGTGGTGGCTGGAGGGCTTTCAAGATCTCCGAGTTTTCAGTTGTGGATGATGGTGGAAATTCCTTCCAATGTGATTTTACTAGAAGATTTTTTGAAAATAGGTATTGATGGCGTTTCCATCGGATCTAACGACTTGACGATGTTAATTTTAGGAACCGATAGGGACAATAGTGAAGTTGCTCCGGTATTTGATGAAAGAAACCCGGCTGTTTTATGGGCAATTGAAAAAGTAATTAAAACCTGCCTTAAAAATAAAGTAACCTGTTCTTTATGTGGCCAAGCTCCAAGTGAATATCCTGATTTCGTCGAAAAATTAGTCGAATGGGGCATAACTTCAATTTCTGTTAATCCTGATGCTATTGATAAAACCAGGGAAATAGTTTACGAAAAAGAAAGAGAGATATGGTCAAAATAAAATCAATTAAAGCAAGGGAGATTCTTGATTCTCGGGCTAATCCCACAATAGAAACTCTCGTTTTATTAGACGATAACTCTTTTGGTATTGCTTCTGTTCCTTCCGGGGCTTCAACCGGGACGGCAGAATCCCTGGAGCTAAGAGATAAGGATCCAAAAAGATATGGTGGGCTTGGGGTTTTGAAAGCGGTTGCCAATGTTAATCAAGAAATTGCTCAAAAATTAATTGGAGAAGATCCTTTTGATCAACAGAAAATTGACCAAAAAATGATTGAGTTGGATGGTACTCCCAATAAATCAAGAATGGGAGCCAATGCTATTCTCTCGGTTTCAATAGCTGTTTGTAAAGCTTGCGCCGCCAGCTTGAAAATTCCTGTTTATTCATATATTTTTCAATTAACCCAAAAAATAGGATTTTTTCCTTTTGAATTAAAAATTCCTTCTCCGGTTTTGAATTTGATTAATGGAGGAAAACATGGCGCCGGAAATCTTGAATTTCAAGAATTTCATATAATTCCATCTTCTTTAAAGTCGTATTCAAAGGGGTTAGAAATGGCGGTTGACATTTACCAATCAGTAAAAAGAGTTTTGATCAGGCATGGGGCAATTCATTCTGTGGGCGACGAGGGCGGTTTTGCCCCAAACCTTTTTACCAATCTTGACGCTTTAAAGATATTAGTAAAAGCTCTTATGGATTCTGGTTATACTTTGGGTAAAGATGTTTATTTTGGTTTAGATCTTGCTGCCAGCTTCTTTCATAAAAATGGTCATTACATCATAAGAGATAAATCTTCGCCTCTAACCACCGAAGATTTTATAGAATTTCTAGATGATCTTTGTGCCCAATATCCCCTTCTTCTTTTAGAAGATCCTTTGTGGGAAGAAGATTGGGATGGTTGGCAAAAAATTACTCAAAAATTCGCAAAAAACACAACAATTATTGGAGATGATTTTCTTTGCACTAACATTGACCGGGCAAAAAAAGCAATTTTAAAAAAATCATGTAATGGTATTTTAATTAAACCAAACCAAATTGGAACAATTAGTGAAACACTTCAGGTTATTAAGATTTGTAAAGAAGCAGGATTTAAAATCAACGTTTCTCATCGTTCTGGCGAAACCAATGACGATTTTATTGCTGATTTTGCGGTAGGAGTTGGTGCTGATTATACTAAATTTGGCGCTCCAGCAAGAGGAGAAAGGGTGGCAAAATATAATCGCCTTTTAAAAATTGAAGAAGAACTAAAATCTTTATGATCAACCCCTTGGTATTAATTATTCTTGATGGTTGGGGAATCGCTCCTGAAGGTCCAGGAAACGCTGTTAAGCTTGCTAATACCCCTAATTTTAATTCCTTTTGGGCAGGTTATCCTCATACCCAGCTTTTGGCAAGCGGTGAGTCTGTGGGGTTGCCTAAAAATGAAGTTGGAAATTCGGAAACTGGTCACTTAAATTTAGGGGCTGGCAGAATTATTTATCAAGATTTACCAAGAATTAATTTGGCAATTGCTGATGGAAGTTTTTTTAAAAACGAAACTTTTTTAAAAGCAGTTGATCACGTTAGAAAAAATAAATCATGTTTACACCTTATGGGTTTAGTTGGTTCAGGAGGAGTTCACTCAAATATAGAACATCTTTATGCTCTTTTAAGGTTGGCGAAAGAAGAAAAAATAGAAGATGTTTATTTACATCTTTTTACTGATGGAAGAGATTCTCCCCCAAAGTCAGCATTAATATTTTTTGAGCAAATTGAAACACGATTAAAAAACTTAAAGATTGGGAAGATTGCCTCCATTTCGGGTCGTTATTACGCAATGGATAGAGACAATCGCTGGGAAAGAACAGAAAAAGTTTATAACGCTCTAACTTTGGGAATTGGCCAAAAAGCAAAAAATTTCAAAGAGGCAATCTCAAATTCTTATCTTAAAGGGGTTTTTGATGAATTTATTGAGCCGACCTTAATCGTTAATGACCAGAATCAACCAATAAAACTTATCGAGGACAACGACGCAGTAATTTTTTTTAATTTTAGAATTGACAGGCCAAGGCAATTGACAAAAGCGTTTGTACTTGAGGATTTTGAAAGTTATCAGCCCCAAAAAACCTCTTTTGACCCTTATGCGGAAAAATATGGACATAAACAATTTGAGGAGATTTTTCAAATAAAAACTTTCGTTCGAAAAAAAATTATTAAGAATCTTTTTTTTGTGACAATGACCCAGTATGAAGAGAAATTGCCTGTTTCCGTTGCTTTTCCCCAGATAAAAGTTGATCTTCCACTGGCAAGAGTGTTGTCTGAAAAAGGGCTAAGACAATTTCATATTGCCGAAACAGAAAAATACCCTCATGTTACTACCTTTTTTGACGGTTTATTTTCAAGCCCTTTTCCCGGCGAAGAATGGGTAAGAATTCCTTCCCCTAAAGTGGCCACCTATGATAAAAAGCCGGAAATGTCAGCTTTAAAAGTAACCTCTTTATTTTTAAAAAAATTTGAGACCGGTTATTATTCTTTTGTCTTGATAAATTTTGCTAACCCCGATATGGTGGGACATACCGGAAATCTTTCCGCAACAATAAAAGCGTGCGAGTTTGTTGATTATTGTTTGGGAAAAATAGTTAAAAAAGTAATTTCTCATAAAGGAACGGTAATTATTACCGCCGATCATGGAAATGCAGAAGAACTTATCAATCTTAAAACCGGAGAAGTTGATACCGAACATTCCTCAAACCCGGTGCCTTTTATCTTAATTAATGAAAATTTAATTGGTAAAGCAAAAAATATTTCAAGCGGAATTTTAGCCGACGTGGCGCCAACAATCCTTCATCTTTTTGGAATCAATATCCCCGCCATTATGACAGGAAATATTTTGTCTTCTTAATATTTTCTAATTAACCCAACCAATTTTCCTTGAATTTTGACGTCTTTGGCATATATTGGTGCCATTTTTGAATTTGCCGGTTCTAATCTGACTCTAGTTGTTTCTTTAAAATAACGCTTTAAAGTCGCCATCCCATTTTCCAACAAAGCAACAACGATTTCTCCGTTTCTGACCTCTTCTTGTTGTTCAATAATAACAAAGTCGCCGTCTAAAATTCCTTCCTCTATCATTGAATCACCCTTAACCTGAAGAACATAAGACCGTTTTTTTCCGGAAATCATTTCCGGCGGAACCGACAAAAAAGCATTTGGGTCGGTATAAGGTTCAATTGGTTGTCCTGCGGCGATAAATCCTAAGAGAGGAAGTTGTATCGGTGATTTACTCTCAAAAATTTTTTCCTCTGCCAAAATTATTCCCCGAGTGCTTCCTTTTTTTCGCTTTAAAACTCCTTTTTTCTCCATCGCTTTTAAGTGTTCATGAACAGTAGCCAAAGAGGAAACTCCAATTGAGTCGGCAATTTGTTTTAAGGTTGGAGAAAAACCATATTTTTTTACATATTGAAAGATAAAGTCAAATATTTGTTTTTGTCGTCGATAGAGAGTAATTGACATATTTTTAAAATACCCGAAGAAAACCCCAATTGTCAAGAGTTGTTTTTAAGGATAAAATGATATTGATGGTCAAAAAAACAGCATTTATTATTTTTGTGTTTTTTTTATTTTTCCCTTTTGGCAATGTTTTTGCTCAAGAAAGTTTTTCTACTTATTGTCGTCTTGGTTACCGTTTCTTTGATAATGGTAATGCTTCGGTAATTCAGGAGATATCTTTGATAAATCAAAAACCGGATGTTTACGTTTCCGAATACACTTTGACCCTTACCGATGAAGAGATTGAAAATATTAAAGCTTGGGATAGTTTTGGCCCGATTGAAGTTTCCCAATCAGTATCTAATAAAACCACCACAATAAACCTTCGATTCAATCAAAAAGTGGTAGGCAAAAATCAGGCGCTCTCTTTTATCCTTAAATACGACGCAAAAAAATTGGCCAAAAAGGAAGGCAATATATGGAGAATATTGTTACCAAAACTAAAAGGAAAAGACCAGTTTATTGACTACACTTTAGAAGTGAAAGTTCCTTCTTCTTTTGGTTCTCTTGCCTCTTCCTTTCCTTCTTTTTCAAGGTTAGAAAATGATCAAAATTTTCAGACTTTTATATTTGAAGGTGTTGAATCATTAAACAATGGGGTTTTTCTCGAATTTGGTCCTTTTCAAATTTTTAACTTTGAACTTACATATCAACTTGAAAATCATACCGGAAACAAAGTCTTGCAAAAAATTGCCGTTCCTTTTGACTCTCCTTATCAGTCTGTGGATTATTTAAGAATTGAGCCGGAGCCAGAAAACCTTAATGCTGACGATGATGGAAACTGGCTTGCTGATTATTATTTAAATCCCTGGGAAAAAATTGAAATAAAAGTTGATGGAAAAGTTAAAATTTTCCCCGCTCCTATTAACAAGAATTTTGTTTCTGGTTTAGGTCCTAAAAATTATCTTGGTAAAGAGTTATTTTGGGAAGTTGAAGATGAAAAAATTAAGAAAATTACAAAAGATCTAAAAACACCCAAAGAAATTTATGATTTTGTGGTTAAAACTCTTGACTACAATTACGAAAAAGCAAAAGAAAAAAGAACCAGACTTGGCGCTTTAGGCTCTTTATCCTCTCCAAAAGATGCTTTATGTTTGGAATTTACCGATTTGTTTGTTACTCTTGCTAGGGCTTCAGGAATTCCTTCGAGAGAAATTGAAGGATATGCCTACACGAATAATCCTAAATTAAAACCCTTGGAGTTATCCCAAGATATTCTTCATGCTTGGCCGGAATATTATGATTTTGAAAAATCAACCTGGATATCAGTTGATCCAACCTGGGGTAAAACCACTGGCGGTTTCGATTATTTCAAAAATTTTGATATGTCCCATTTCGCATTTGTAGTTCATGGTGGGGATAGTCAATCCCCTCCCCCTCCGGGTTCGTATAAGTTTTTAAACAGCGAGAAAAAAAATATTTTTGTGAATTACGGTAAAGATTTTTCTCCTTCAGAGGAAAAATTAAGTGTCAATTTAAACGCAGCCAAGCCCTATTTATTTTCAAAAAACGCGGAGATATTTCTTAAAATTGAAAATCAGGGATTTAGAGCTTTGTATAATCTTCCGGTAAAAGTTGAAGAAAAGAATTTGACTAACAAGCTTGTTTTTGAAAAGAATATTCCTTTTCTTTTGCCCTACGAAAAAATATCCTTTCCTGTTGATATACATTTTCCTTCCCGATTTTTCTTAAATAAAAATTTAAATTTTTTAATTGAAGTAGGAAATTTTCAAACCAAAGAGAGTATTTCCTTTGTTTTTTGGCAAGTACGAACATTTTTATTGCTTTTGCCTCTTCTTTTTGTTGTTTTAATTTTTGTTTATATTTTCATTATTCGTCGTAAAAAATTATGATTTTTTTCTAATATTGTAAGGAAAAAGTAAAAATGATAAACTTAAACCAATGAAAAGCATTTTGAGAAATTTCTTTATTAATTTCTTAGCTTTTTGGTTAATAGCCACTTTTTTTTCGGCTATCGATTTTTCAGGTCGGATAAGTGTTTTACTATTTGCCTCGTTTGTTTTATCGGTTGCCAACTTATTGGTTAAACCAATCTTAAATTTGATTTTTCTTCCCTTAAACTTGATTACGATGGGTGGTTTTCGTTGGATCGTCAATGTAATTGTTCTTTATTTGGTAACTTTATTTATTCCAGAATTTACCATAAAACCCTTTGAATTTCCGGGATTCCAATTTGGAGGATTTGTTGTTCCTCCCCTTCACTTTAATTTATTTTGGACTTATATTTTAATTTCTTTTTTTCTTAGTCTTATTTCAAACATAATTTATTTTCTTTTTAAATGAAAACTTTTTGGAATTTTTTTCAAATTTTTATTAGTCTTGTTTTAATAGTCTTGGTTCTAATTCAGGCAAAAGGTGAAGGATTTGGGGGAAATTTTTCCTGGAATTTTTCCAAGAAAAGAGGAATTGAGTTGTTGATTTTTAGAATTACAATAATTGCTGCTTTCCTCTTTCTTTTGTCGTCGATTATCCAACTAGTTTTGGTCAAATGAGCCAGGTTTTTAAGAAATTAAGGTTTCTTGTCAGGCTAACTTTTGCTTTTTTAAAAAAAAGATTTTTCTTTATTCTTGCCGGAATTTTTTTGGGAATTTTATTTTTTAATCTTAGTCCTTTGATTGTCTCCCTTCTTCCTAAACCAAGAAGAGTCGAAAAAATTGGTGTGGTGGGTAAATATCAGGTTAATGAATTACCTTCAGAAATTTTAAAAAAAATCAGCATCGGTTTAACCAAGAATACCTCCGAAGGCAAATTTGAACCAGATTTGGCTGATAGTTGGGAATTTTCCCCAGATGGAAAAATTTATACTTTTTATTTTGGTAACAAGAATTTTTATTGGCACGACGGCACAAAATTTAAGGTTGAGGATATTAACTACAATTTTAAAGACGCTAAAATTCTCAAAATCAATTTTAATATTGTCAAAATTATTTTAGAAGAGCCTTTTTCTCCGTTGCCGGCGATTGTTTCAAGACCAATTTTTAAAAAGGGACTGGTGGGTTTAGGAGAGTATAAAGTAAAAAAAATCGAAAAGGTAGGAAATTATATAAAGTCGATAAGTTTAATTCCTGTTGACAAAAACAAAGAGACATCTTCAATTATTTACCGTTTTTATCCAAACGAATCACAACTTAAAATTGCTTTTTTTCTTGGAGAAATAAACAAAATTGAAGATTTAGAAAATTCTGAGGAATTTAAAGATCTAAAAAACGTCAAAATTTCCTCATATCAGAAAAAAGATCGATATGTCGCTTTATTTTTTAAAGTAGATCATTCTCCCTTCGATGACAAAAATTTTCGTCAAGCAATTGCCTATGCGATTAAAAAAAGAAGCGACAAAACTAGAGCCTTAGGCCCAATTGGACCTTGGTCTTGGGTGTATAATCCAGGAGTTAAAAAATATGAAAGGGATATTGCCAAGGCTAAATTGTTACTTTCAAAAGTTAAAATTGACAGTAAGGAACCTTTAGTAATTTATACTTTTCCTTCTCTTGAAGATGAAGCAAAAGATATCCAAGAGGATTTGAAAGAAATTAACTTGAACACTGAAGTTAGGGTGGTAAATATTCTTCCCGAAAATTTTGATATGCTTTTGGCAATTCAAAAAATACCGGCCGACCCCGATCAATATACTTTATGGCATACCGGCCAGGAAAATAATTTTATTCATTTTTCTAATTTGAGAATTGATAAGCTTCTTGAAGATGGAAGAAAGACTTATAAAGAAGAAGAGAGAAAGAAAATTTATTTTGATTTTCAGAGATTTCTTGTGGAAGAATCACCGGCTGTTTTTTTATACTACCCAACCTATTTTTTAATAGAAAGAAATTAAGAGTTTTGCTATAATTTTAGATGCCCTGATGCTGGAAGGTCGATCCGCCTTCTTGCCGAGATGGCGGAACAGGTAGACGCGCACGGTTCAGAACCGTGTCCGAAAGGATGGGGGTTCGAATCCCCCTCTCGGCACAAATCGGCGGGCAGGCAAGCTAGCTTTAGGATCTAGTGTCCAAAAGGACGTGAGAGTTCAAATCTCTTTTAGGACACTATTTTTAAGCGCTCGTGGCGGAATCGGTATACGCGATAGCTTGAGGAGCTATGCCTTTTTAAGGCATGGGAGTTCGAGCCTCCCCGAGCGCACCAAATTTGGGAATTTAGAATAAAAGAATTGGTACTTGACAAAATATTTTGCTGTATGTTAAATAGAAATTACAGGGCTCTGGAAGTGCCCAGAGTACCCCGAGATTCTACTTAGGAGGTGTGAAAATGTTGTATACCGCCGCCTAAAGGGATGAGAGATCACGACGAGTGCCAGTGCCATTGCGGTCGCGGACTCCCAACAAATTCAACTCATGGGAGGTCAAAGTCGACCAAGGGAGTCCGCGATAAAATTATCCAGTTTAAAAAACTGGTTGAGATAACCCCTATACTGGACTAAAATATCAGTTGACTGATTTTCGGTCAACTGAGTGAGGTCTAAAAAAGTATAGGGGTTTTTTCTGGCAAAATTTTTAAATTAGTTATTTTTTCTTGAAAAATTGATAATAAATAATTATTATTAATTTAAAGTTTGGGCCGTTTAGCTCAGTTGGTTAGAGCATCCGGCTTACATCCGGAAGGCCGGAGGTTCGAATCCTCCAGCGGCCACTTGTAAATTTTAAATTTAAAATTTAAAATTAACTTTACTGAGGTAGCCAAGGTGGTTCCGCCGAATTGGCGGATCTGAAAAACAAAAGATGACATGAAGGTTTTTTCCTTGGTTGGGTTCTTTGAAATTAAACGCTTAATTATATTTATTAATTTCTAATTGCCGAGGTAGCCAAGGTGGTCACGGCGCGTGTCTGAAAAACATGAGATGGCAGTTCGACTCTGCCCCTCGGCACCGTATTTTTGGTTTTACCAAGAATCTTAAAAGAAGGGAAATTCCTGCCCGCCTCTGTTGGCGGGGTTGGGAAAAACCGTAGGTTTGTCCCAATTAAATCAAAAATTAAAGTAGAAGCACAAAAACAACTTTTAGAAAAGATTAAAAATTATCTTGCGAGGCGCAACACCTGAAGATCTCGCAAGATACAATTAAGGGAAATCGTTGGGAAAAACCGTAGGTTTGTCCCATGAAGCGGAAGTAGTTCATCGGTAGAACGTCTCCTTGCCAAGGAGAAGGCGGCGGGTTCGATTCCCGTCTTCCGCTCATTTTTATTCCGGGGTCGTCTAATGGTAGGACGACGGCCTTTGGAGCCGTCTATCTTCGTTCGAATCGAAGCCCCGGAGCCGAAAATATTTACCCCAATTTCATTTTAAGAATATTGTTTATGGTATAATATAAATATGTTTTTCCTAAATAAATATAAATTTTTTATTCTGGGAATAATTTTGATTGGCATTTTGCTGTTTTTCTCTAAACAAAGTTCTTTAAGAAAAATTACGGAAATTCCTCCGTCGAAAATTACAGTTTTTCCTACCCCCTATCCTACTTGGCAACCAAAACCCGGTGTTAAAAGACCAACAATTGTTTATGATAAATTTTCTTTTAAAAATACCGACAAAACAAGAAAAGTGGAAATTGTAGGTTGTGTTGTTGACAACTCTGAATGGGGGATGTCCTTTCCTAAAAAAGTTGTAGAGGTTCCCAATGTTTCAAACATTGCCACCGAAACAATGAAAGTTTTTTTGAAAGAGGCGGCCACAACTAGTTGGGGTGGATTTCCCACTGCTGATGAAATTAAAAATTATTTTGGCCTTCCGGGAGAAGTTGCTTTAAAAAAGCTGACTATTGATAAATACGGGAAAGCCAGGGTTTATTTTTCTAAAGAATTGAAAGCTTATGGTGGTGGTTCGGCAAGAGTTGCTTGCATTCACGACTCAGTAGAATTAACTCTTAAACAATTTCCCCAAATTAAAGAAGTTGTTTTGTGTATAGAAGACGTTTGTACTGACCAGAAAGGTTCAGAAATTCTCCAACCATAATTCTCTTGTTTTCTCATTTTTGATAATTTATAATTTCATTTAGAGCCGCGGTGTTGGAATTGGTAGACAAGCAGGACTTAAAATCCTGTTCCGCTAAAAACGGAGTGTGGGTTCGATCCCCACCCGCGGCACCGGGGATTAGCTCAGTTGGTTTAAGAGCGCACGGTTTGGGACCGTGAGGCCCGCGGTTCGAGTCCGCGATCCCCGACTTTAAATAAGTTAAGGAAAATTCCTGCCTGCCTCTGTTGGTGGGGTTGGGAAAAACCGTAGGTTTGTCCCAATTAAAACAGAGCTAAGGTAGAAGCACAAAAATAACTTTTAGAAAAGATTAAAAATTATCTTGCGAGGCGTTACGTTTGAAGATCTCGCAAGATACAATTAAGGGAAATCGTTGGGAAAAACCGTAGGTTTGTCCCATGAGGCGGGGAATGGCGCAGTTGGAAGCGCGCACGCATGGGGTGCGTGAGGTCATGGGTTCGAGTCCCATTTCCCCGACTTAAAAAAGCGATGGTAGTTCAATGGTAGAACGTCTCCCTTCCAAGGAGAAGGCTGAGGGTTCGATTCCCTTCCATCGCTCAAAATAAGCCCCTGTAGCTCAATGGATAGAGCGAGTGCGTTCTAAGCACCAGGTTGGGGGTTCGACTCCCTCCAGGGGCACACGGTGGCTGTAGCTCAACGGTTAGAGCGCCTGCCTGTGGAGCAGGATGTTGGCGGTTCGAATCCGCTCAGCCACCCTAGGCAGAAAACTCCACAATTGTTCCTTCTTGGGAAACAAAAGTCAAAGGAACTTCTTGGTTTGGATATTTAGCTCCCGGCCCAAAAATCCTTGCTTTTTTAAAAGTTTCTTTTTCACAAATAGAAATTCTTTCCAAAATATTATTCAAGCTCTCCCCTAGCCTTATAATAAAAGGATTTTCCAAATCAGGTGGGCAATCTTTCTTTTTAAGATAAATTCTGGCCAATCCCAATTTGTTCCAGATTGCCTCTTTTAGCTCTTCAATTCCTAATCCCTTTTCCGCGCTAATAGCCAAATCTATAAACCTTGGCTTTTTAAAACCTGGCAATAAATCTACTTTGTTTAAGACCGTCAAATAGGGTAAATAAACGCGATTGCCGGCAAAAGCATCAATTAACTGGTCAAAAGAGATTTTTTCTTTTATCGTGATCTCCGCATTGGCTATCTTATATTCTCCAGCCACTTCTTTAATTGTTAGTTCAGAAAAAGGTAAAGAAAAAACTGAATTAATTTTTAGCCCACCCGAAGGTTTTTTTAAAATTATAATCTTTGGCGGTTGTTGGTTTAATCTTATTCCCGCTGTTTCTAATTCTTTTTTTAAAATTTCCAAATTATTTTGATTTTTTGGATCAACAATAAGAACAATTAAATCCGCTGCTCGGACAACAGAAATCACTTCTTTTCCCCTGCCTTTTCCCAAAGCCGCTCCCTCAATCACTCCCGGAATATCAAAAATTTGAATTTTTGCCCCTTTGTACTCCATCATTCCTGGTATTACCTCAAGGGTAGTAAAATCGTAGCTTGCCACTTTTGATTGAGCATTGGTTAATTTATTTATTAAAGTTGATTTTCCCACTGAAGGAAATCCAAACAAAACAACGGTTGCGTCTCCGGATTTTCTTACCCCGTAACCTTTTCCTCCGCCGCCCCCGCTTTGTTTTTCTAATAACTCGTCCTTTAATTTGGCAATTCTTGCTCTTAGTTTTCCAATATGGTGCTCTGTCCCTTTATGATAAGGAGTTCTTCTTATTTCTTCCTCAATTTTTATTATTCTTTCTTCAATTTCGTCCATAGGTTATAATTAGGCGCAATGAAAAAGTTAATTATTTTTATTATAGCGATTATAATATTTATTTTTTCTTCTGGTTTTGTTTTGGCGGAAGAAAATAAGTTTGGCATTCATATTTTGGAGCCTTCAGATTTGTCTAAAGCTGCTGACTTGGTAAATTCCTCAGGTGGTGATTGGGGCTATGTAACCATTGTTATTCGCGATGACGATATGAACTTTGAAAAATGGCAAGATTTTATGGATAAGTGCCGAGAGACCCATCTTGTTCCTCTAATAAGAATCGCCACCCATCTTGAAAATGGAGTTTGGGTAAAACCAAAAATGGAAGATGCCCAAAAATGGTTGGATTTCTTGGGAAAATTAAATTGGCCGGTAAAAGATCAATATGTCATTATTTTTAATGAACCAAATCAGTCTAAAGAATGGGGGGGAGAAATTAATCCTAAAGAATACGCTAAAGTTCTTTCCTCTTTCGCGGAAAAATTTAAAATTTACAATTTAAAATTTAAAATTCTTAACGCTGGGTTTGATCTGGCAGCGCCTAATTCAAAAACAACGATGGACGCTTACAAGTTTTGGCAGGAAATGAGCTGGGAAATTCCCGGTATTTTTGAAAAAATTGACGGCTGGGTTTCTCATTCTTATCCAAATCACGGCTTTGTCGGCAAGCCCTGGGAAAAAGGAAGAGCTTCGGTTAAAGGTTACGAATGGGAACTTTGGATTTTAAAAAATTATTTTGGATTAAAAAAAGATTTGCCTGTTTTTATTACCGAAACCGGCTGGCCATCTGACAATTTCAAATTTCAAATTTCAAATTTCAAATTGAGAGGAAAATTTAAATATTATCCTAAAGAAACTGTAGCCGATTACATAAGGTACGCCTTTGAGAATGTTTGGCTGAAAGACAACAAAATTAAAGCGGTTACCCCTTTCTTGCTAAATTATCCTGAAGAATTATTTTATAATTTTTCTTGGATAGATAAAAACGGTTCCCCTTTTCCCCAATATGAAGTAGTGAAAAATTTGCCAAAGAAAAGCTGGTGGCCAGAACAAGAAGAAAAATTTTTTTTGGGAGAACCTAGTTTGCCTCCATTTTTAGTCACCCAAAGTGTTTTTAAGGGAAAGATTTTATTGATTAATGAAGGACAGTCAATTTTAGGAGAAAAAGCTCCTTTTTTGATGGAGGCTAAAAGCGATGATAAAATTCAAGTTTCCCCATTAATTTTAAAAGACCAAAAACTTAAACCCTTTCAAAAAACTTTTTTGGATTATGAAATTAAAACCGGCACTGAATCAGGAGAATTTAAATTTAATTGGTCGGGAACCAAAGATTATAAAATTCGGGTTTTAAAACCAACGCTTATGGTTAAAGCCAAGTTAACTTTTTGGGAGAAAATTCTTTCAAAATTGAAATTTTTTTGGCATAAATAAGTGATTTAAGTTATAATTGATTATAAGCGCCCATAGCTCAATGGACAGAGCCGTGGCGAAGTTTATCCCGCAGGCCTCTGTAGCTTAACGGATAAAGCGCTGGTCTTCGGAACCAGATATGGGGGTTCGATTCCCTCCAGAGGCACAATAGGATTTGCGGGAGACCACAAGGTTGGGGGTTTGACTCCCTCTGGGCGCACCTTAATTCTAAGTAAGTTGAGGTAAAATAAAATTATGGAAATAAAAAAGGCAAAATTAATTTTAGAAGTTGAAATTGAAGGCCGGGAGGCTAAATTGGAATTTGACCTTACTGACGAAGAAGCCCAAAAGGTAATGGAAATATTAGAAAAGGAACAGGCAAATTAAGATAAAATCGGGTCTGTAGCTCAATTGGTAGAGCAACTCCCTCTTAAGGAGTAGGTTGTGGGTTCGAGACCCACCAGACTCACTGTTACCAATAAAAAATATCCTCTTTGTAAGGACTATCGTCGACGGCTGTGTTCTGTTTGTTTTATGGAATATGTTTTTTGTTTTGGTCGGGATGCCCCATCTGGGGGTTTTTGACACGATTGGTTTTTCGTTGACTATCCACGTATTTAGAGACTTTCCGGGAAAACCGATTCCTGAAGGTAAAGATTATATTGACTATACAGTTCAATATATACTCGCAAGGATTATTTTGTTGATTTGGTGATTTTTAGCGTACGTAATAGGTCATAAGATCTAGTTCATATACATACAAGCCTGAAATTAGGAGATTTTATCTCTAGCTGATTTCAGGCTTTTTTTCTTTAAAAAGAAATATTTGAGGTATTAATTTAAATTAATTTTTAATTATTTAAACCTATAATATTGACAAATAAACATTTTAGTGATATAATGCTTCTCAAAACTAGGTAAGTTTGCAGCACATTAAAAAACCCTAAAAACCCCAAAAGAGGAGAGTAGAGATGAATAGGGGATTTGTTGCTGTCGTCGTTTTTCTATGTTTCCTAATGTTTTTTAATTTTCTGACTTTGGGATTTGTGGGAAAAAATTACGTACATTACGGAAAGGATTTCTTTTTAGGACCAGGGGAGTATGAAATTGTGCTCCCGAAGGAGAGCACAATTTGTATAACAAGTGAAAGTCCTTTTGCCATCCGCTTTGCGGATGGTAAAATTAGAAATTCATCAATCCCCGACGGAAAGGGGGGGGAGAAACTTCAGACAATTCTTCCCGAGGGAGTATACTCCCTAGAGGGAGAATTTCATATTTCCTCATCAGAATTTATTTTCGCGAAGATGAAGGAAATAGAGTTGGAGTTTCTCACTTCCTTTTTAAACGCTGGGATAATTGGGATTTTAGCTTATGCAATCCATTGTTGGATTGACTCTTGGTTAGAGAGGTAACAGTAACCCTCCTTGGGATTGTCTGAAAAAGTCTCCCAGGGAGGGTTTTTTTTAAAAATTTAAACTTAATAGCAATTGTTAATGAAGTTCCCTTAAGTAATAAAGTTTTGCTCGACTAATCTTCCCTTTTTTCTTTATCACAATTTTACTGATTGTTGGAGAATATAAGGGAAAAATTCTTTCAATTCCAATTCCGTCAACCCCTATTCTTCTAACAGTAAACATTTTGTTTATACCTCTTCCCTTTAAGGAAATTACCACTCCTTCGAAAGAAGAAGTCCTCTCTTTTTCTCCTTCTTTAACTGTCTGCAAAACCCTTACGGTATCCCCTACTTTAAAGGTAAAATCTTTAATTTTAGCTTGAACTGCCATTTTTTTATTTTATCAAAAATTTAATTTATATTCAACAATTTTCTGATTTCTTCCTCTAACTCCTTGGTAAAATTTACCTTAAAATTTAAAACCAATTTTTTAAAAGATCTTTCCCCGTTTTCAAAGATCAAAACCCCAGTTTTGTCGCCGGGATTATTTTTTAAAAGGCGATTTAATTCCATAAGGGTAGCTGGTCCTGTTCCTTTTGGAATTCTTATAACATAATCAAATTTTTCATTTTCTTTTTGAATTAACGAAGCTCTATCGACAATAATAGTTGGGCTTTCTCCTTCTTTGGTATCTGGTTTGCCTTCTACTACTACAATTTTTTCTACCTCCCAGTAGTTTTTGGTTTCGGCAAAAATCTTAGGAAAAATAACTAAATCCACCTTACCCGTACCGTCTTCAATGGTGGCAAAAGCCATTTCCGAGTTGTTCTTTTTGGTAGTTACTATTCTGACTGAAGTAATAATTCCCCCAACTTTTACTTTTTGATCACCCAAAACGTTTTCAAAATCTATTTCGTTAATCTTACTGCTATTTTCTATATCCAAAATTGTAAACAACGATAAAAACGGATCTTCGGTCAAATAAAATCCTAAAAGTTCCTTTTCAAAAGACCGAATTTGTTCTTTGGAAAACTCGTCTATTTTGGGAAAATCATCTTTTGGAACCATTAAATTGTTATCCCCTGTTCCTTGATCAAACAATCCCACTTGTCCTGCTGATTTTTGTTTCAGAATAAGATCGCATTTTTCCCTTAGCCGGTCGAGTCCGGCAAGCATTGCTGATCTTTTCCCAAATCGATCCATTGCTCCTGCCTTAATTAAACTTTCCAAAACTTTTTTATTAACCTTTTGTCCATTTACCCTCAAATAAAAGTCGGAAAAATTATCAAATTTCTTTTTTTCCCTTTCCTTTAAAATTTCTTTGAGGGCCGCTTCACCAACATTTTTAATTGCGTTAAGGCCAAAGCGAATTGCTTTACCGTCAAGCGAATTCTTATTTTCCTCAATCGTAAAATCCGCTCCCGAAAGGTTAATATCAGGAGGCAAAACTACTATTCCCATCCGCCGACACTCATTAACACCGCTAACAATTTTGTCAGCATCGCCAGACTCGGCGGAAAGGAGCGCTGTCATATATTCTACTGGATAATGTGCTTTAAGATAGGCAGTTTGATAGGAAACTATCGCATAAGAAGCGGCATGAGCTTTATTAAATCCATATCCCTGGAAAGGAACAAATAAATCCCAAATCCTTTCTGCCTCCTCCTTGGTCATTCCGGAATTTTCTATACATCCTTTTACAAATATTTCGTGTTGTTTTGCCATCTCAGCAGGAATTTTTTTACCAATGGCTGTTCTTAATTTATCAACGGTTTCCCAATTGTATCCTGCCAATTCTAGGGCAGTAAACAAAACATCCTCCTGATAAACTAAAATACCGTAAGATTTATCCAAATATTTCTCCATTTTTGGATGCAAATAAGTAACTTTCGTTTTTTTGTTTTTTCTGGCAATATATTCGGGGATGTTGGCAATTGGTCCAGGTCTAAAAAGGGCAATCATAACCATAATATCTTCAATCCTATTTGGTTTTAGTTCCTTAAGCCATTTTGTCATTCCTGCTCCTCCAAGCTGAAAAGTTCCCATTGTTTCTCCTCTTCCTAACATTTCAAAAGTTTTTTTATCATCCAAGGGAATTTTTTCAAGATCAATTTCTACCCCGCGATATTTTTTTATAATTTCTACCGCCGCTCCCAAAATGGAAAGATTTCTAATTCCCAAGATATCAAATTTAACTAATCCTACATCTTCGCAAGCGTGCATTTCGTATTGAGTGATAATCTTTGTTCCATTAGGTTCAAGCTGAAGAGGAACATAATCTGTCATTTTTGTTGGCGAAACAACAATCCCCGCTGCGTGAACCGAAGCGTGCCTTGCGTTTCCTTCAATTTCACAAGCAGAATCAATAATTTTTTTTGCCTCTTTGTCGGTTTCATACAAATTCTTAAGCTCGGGGGAAATTTCCAAAGCATGTTTAATTGTCATTGGAAATCCCTGGGAGCCCAAAGGAATTAATTTGGCAATTTTGTCAGGAAATGAATACGGAAAACCCAAAACTCGACCAACATCTCTAACTGCCGCCCGGGCAAGCATTCTTCCAAAAGTACAAATTTGCGCTGTTTTATCTTTTCCATACTTTTCAACCAAATATTCGATAACTTCGTCTCTTCGATTATCAGCAACGTCCAAATCAATATCAGGTGGTTTTGGCCTAAAAGGGTTAAGAAATCTTTCAAAAGGAAGATTATATTTAAGCGGATCAACGGTAGTAATCCCTAAAACATAAGAAACCAATGAGCCTGCAGCCGAACCTCTAGTGTTGGTAATAATTCCCTTGCTCGTACACCAATTAACTAAATCTGCCATTATCAAAAAATAGGGAGCATAACCTTTATTTATAATTACTTCTAATTCATATTCCAGCCTATTTTTAATATCATCGGTAATTTCTGAATATTTATTTTTTAATCTTTCTTTTGAGAGTTCTCTCAAATAATCTTGGGGGTTTTTCCCCGAAGGTAATTCAATTTCCGGAAAATGCCATTTTCCCAACTCAATCTCCAAATTTATCTTTTGGCCAATTTCTACACTGTTTTGAATAGCATCGGGCAAATCTGAGAAAAGAGACGCCATCTCTTCCGAACTTTTAAGATAAAAAGAGGGAGTATCAATATAACGAAGGCGATTAATATCAGAAACAAAACTGACAGTAGAAATACATACCAAAATATCTTGGGCGAAAGCGTCTTTTTGGTTAAGATAGTGAACATCGTTGGTAGCGACCAGAGGAATTCCCAACTCCCGACTTAATTTAACAATTCCCTGTCCCCATAAATCTTCTTCTTTTTGGGATTTTTGCAACCTCTCCACAATTTTCGGATCTTTGGCATCTTTTATGTATTTGGCATGTTCATGCCTTTGGATTTCCAGATAATAATTTCCTTCACCAAATATTTCCTGATACCACAGGGCGGTTTCTTTTGCTTTCTCATAATTCCCAGAAATTAATAAATCACCCAATTCGCTTTTTGGACACCCTGAAAGACAAATTAAACCGGCGGTATAATTTTTTAAGGTAGCTTTGTCAATTCTCGGCTTATAATAAAAACCCTCAAGATGGGAAATTGTGGAAATTTTCATCAAATTTTTGTAGCCGATTTGGTCTTTTGCCAGAAGAGTTAGATGATTATATTCTCTATTCCCTCCTTCTTTTTTTTGGTGATCTTTTTCCACCACATAGGCTTCCATTCCCACAATTGGTTTAATTCCTTCTTCTTTGCACTTTTTATAAAATTCAATAGCCCCGTACATTACCCCGTGATCGGTTATTGCTATCGAATCCATATTCAAATCTTTAACTTTCTTTACCAAATCGGGAATTTTTGGTAGTCCATCAAGCAAAGAATATTCAGTATGAACGTGAAGATGAACAAAATTTACCATTTTATCAGGAGCAAGAATTGAAAAACCTGCCCTATTTAATGGTAGTTTTAATTGCCAAGTTTTTCAAGAAGAATTTTTTGAACAACCTTTGGATCCGATTTTCCTTTTGTTTTTCTTTGAACCTGTCCCACCAAAAAACCTAAAGATTGGGTTTTCCCTTTTTGGTAATCTTCAACAGCCGCCGGAAATTCTTTAACTGTCTCCTCTACCAAACGAGAAGTCTCTTCCTCGTTCATAGTAAAATTACTTAAAGAACAAATTTTTCTTATCAATTCTTCGGGTGAAAGATTTTTATATTCTATTCTTTTGTTAACAATGACATTAGCAATTAGTTGGGGAGAAATACCGTATTTTTTTCCACATTCTACCGCCGTTTGGAAAAAATCAGCTACCTTAAGATCTTGGCAAAGAATATTTGCTAAAAAAACCGGAATTTGGTATTGTTTAACAAACCTTTCAATCTTTTTATCCGGAGGTTCTAATTTTTCTATTTTTAATTTAAAATTTTTAATATCTTCATCTGTCCATTCTATTGGGGGAATATCGGGTTCGGGAAAATAACGATAATCGGCTGCCTCTTCTTTTATTCTTTCAAGAACTGTTATCCCCTTTTCCTCATCATATCCCCTTGTGGTTTTGTTGCCTGGTTTTTTCTCTATTCTTGTTTTTTTAAACTCTTCGTATAATCTTTCAACTTCATAATCTATTGCTTTTTGAACAAATCTAAAAGAATTAATATTTTTAATTTCCACCAAAGGGGTGTAAAAATATTTACCGTTTTCCTCTATTTCTAGATTAACCGTTGGTTCGCATCTCATCTGCCCTTTTTCCATATTTGCCTCTGAAACCCCTAAAAATTGGACTATTTTTTGAAGTTTTTTTAAAAATTCTTTAGTTTGTTTTGAAGAATGAAGATCGGGTTCGGTCACTATTTCCATTAAAGGAACGCCGCTGCGGTTAAAGTCGATTAAAGTTACCTTTCTTTTCTGATCGGAAAAATGAATTAACTTTCCGGTATCTTCTTCAAGGTGAACTCTCTTTATCCTAATTTTAATTTTGTCAGAAAGTTCTAACCAACCGTTAGCCGCTAAAGGTGAGTCGTACTGGCTTATTTGATAACCTTTTGGCAAATCGGGGTAAAAATAATTTTTTCTGTCAAATTTTGAAAATTTGGGAATTTGACAATTTAAAGCCAGCCCGGTTAAAATCGTCAATTCAATTGCTTTTTGATTTGGAACAGGCAAAGCACCTGGTAAGCCCAAACAAACAGGACATGTTTGGGTGTTTGGTTTGCTTCCAAAATGATCAGCCGAACATCCGCAAAACATCTTGCTTTTAGTTTTAAGTTCAATATGAATTTCCAGACCGATTATAACTTGAGAAATTTTCATAAATTTGGTTTTAATTTATGCCAATCTGTTTGTTGTTGATAAGCATAGGCAACATCTAAAATTAATTGTTCTGAAAGTTGGGGACCGATGATTTGTAACCCCACCGGTAAATTTTCTTTTGAAAATCCGCAACAAACATTTATACCCGGAAGGCCGGCAAGGCTGCTTGCTTCAACTAAAATATCTTGAAGTTCGCCAAACATAAAACTATCTTTTGTCGCTCCTACCGGCAAAGCAACTGAAGGAGAGGTTGGCCCAACAATAATGTCTACCTTTTGAAAAGCTTTTTCAAAATCCTGGCAAATCAAAGTTCGTACTTTTTGCGCCTTAACATAATATTGATCATAATAACCGGCAGAAAGGGCGTAAGTTCCCAGCATAATTCTTCTTTTTGCCTCTTCGCCAAACATTTCTCTTTTTTCTCCATATCGGATTCCGTCATATCTTGCCAAATTTGAAGAAACTTCTGATCTTTGAATGATGGTGTAAACAGCCACTGAATATTTTGGATCTAAAAGAGAAATTTCCAAAATTTTTCCTCCCATTTTCTCCAGCAATTTCACCGCCTGCCAAACATTATCTAAAACTTCCTTTTGAATTTCCGGAATAAAATATTCCTTAGGAACCCCAATTTTCAATCCCTTAATTGAAAAAGATATTTTTTTTAAATATTTCTCAGTTGGTTTTGGCAAGGTGGTGGCATCCTTTTCGTCTTTTCCTGCCAAAACTTCAAGCAATAAAGCAGCATCTTCAACTGTTTTTGTCATAGGACCTGGGCAATCCAAAGAAGAACCCATGGCTATCAGCCCATAGCGACTAACTCTTCCGTAGGTAGGTTTTAAGCCAACTACTCCACACCAGGCTGCTGGCTGTCTTATAGAGCCTGAGGTTTCACTGCCAATTGCTCCTAAGCACATGTCAGCAGCCACCGCCGCTGCCGATCCTCCCGAAGAACCCCCGGGCAAACGATCAATATCCCAGGGGTTTCTACTTGTGAAAAAATCTGAAGTTTCCGTTGATGAACCATGGGCCCAAGCATCCAAATTTGTTTTTCCAATCAATATTGCTCCGGCATCTTTTAGTTTTTTTACCACTGTCGCTTCATAAACAGGAAAAAATTTTTTTAAGATGTTTGAGGAGGCGGTTGTTCTTAACCCTTTTGTACAAAAATTATCTTTAACGGCAATAGGGATCCCCAAAAGAGGTTTTTTTTCAAAATCTTTTTCTTTATCAATTTTTTCCGCTTGATTTAACGCTTCTTTTTCATTTAAAGTTACAAATGCCCTTGTTTTTTTGTCTATATTCCTAATTCTTTGCAATAACGATTTCACCAGCTCTTTGGCGGAAAATTTTCCTTTTTTAAGCCCGTCTTTTGCTTGTAAAATTGAAAGTTGGTGCAATTCCATTATTTTTTGTCAAAAACAGCTTCGGTTTTAAACATACCTTTAAATGATTTTTTATCACTAAAAACCTCGGAAATATCCAAAGATTTTTCAGTTTTATCTTCTCTAAAGATATTTTTCAATCCAGTTACTTGATAACACGGTTTGACTCCTTCGGTATTTAATTCAGAAAGAATTTCTATATAATTTATTGTCTCGCTTAATTGCGACTGAAATTTTTCCACTTCATTAGGTTGAAGTGGAATTCCCGCAAGTTTGGCAATATGAATAACTTCCTCTTTAGTTAATTTTTTATTCATTTGTTCCTCCTTTTAAGGCCTTTATTCTTTCTTCAATCGGAGGATGGGTATTAAAAAGATTCGCCAACATTCCGGTAAATTCTTTACCTTTTAATGGGTTTACGATATAAAGATGGGCGGTAGCTCTATTTGCTACTTCCAGCGGTTCTTGATCAGCAGCAATTTTTTGAAGGGCGCTAATCAATCCGTCAGGATATTTGGTTAAAAGTGCGGAAGAAGAATCGGCTAGAAATTCTCTTCTTCTTGATATAGCCAACTGGATGAGCTGAGCGATAAAAGGCGCCAGTAAAGCCATAATAATTCCGATTAAAAACAACAAAAACTCAAAACCCCCCTCTTGTCTGTCTTTATCTCTCGTTCTTATCCCTACCCCCCACCGGCTACTTCTCAAAAACCAATCAGAAAGCAAGGCTATCATTCCCACTAAAACGGAAACAATAGACATTAATCTTATATCGTAATTCCTAATATGGGAAAGTTCGTGACCAATAACGCCTTCCAGTTCAGAACGATTTAATTTTTCCAATAAACCCGTAGTCACACAAATTACTGAATGATCAGGATCTCTTCCGGTAGCAAAAGCGTTTGGGGCCGAATCTTCAATCACGTATAATTTCGGCATCGGCAACCCGGCCCCGAGGCAGAGATTTTCTGTCACTGTATAAAAATTAAAATATTCTTTTTTGGTTGCCGGTTTTGCTTTGGAAATTCCCAAAATAATTTTATCCGACCAATAATAACTTCCAAAACTTATCAGTCCGGAAAATATCAAAGCTATTCCTATCCAAGAAGATCCATAGCCGGAAGCTTCACCCAAAATATAGGCTACAAGAGAAACAAACAACACAAATAAAATCATTATCAATAATGATCTTCTCTTGTTCCTGTCTACCTGTTCGTAAACGTTAAGCATTTTTTTAACCTAAATTGACCTTTGGTGTTTTCCTTTCTTCTGGAGAAACTTCTCGGAATTCTCCTTCTTCTGGCATTTTCAAGCCTTCTTCAGACTTGAAACCAAAAATTTTTGCCACCAAATTGCTGGGAAACGTGACCACCATAATATTATAGTCGGCCGTCAAATCTATCAAAAGTCTCCGGCTATACATAATTTTATCAGCTGTATCCGTCAGCTGGTCCATTAATTTGTTAACCGTTTCACTGGCTCTTATCTGGGGAGTGCTTTCCACCAAAGCCATAAATTCACCATATTTTTTTCTAAATCCTTCATGTGCTTTAAGCATTTCCCTTGGATCATTTTTGCTTGCCGCCTGTAAAATAGATTTTCTGGCATCAGTTAAATCTTCAAAAATGCTTTTTTCATGCTTCATATAGCCTTTAACTGATTCTATTAAATTTGGTATCAATTCCGCTTGCCTTTTTAATTGGTTTCCAATTTCTTGAACAGAAGCAGTAATTCTTGTTTTGGTAGTAACAAAACGGTTATAAACCGACCAAATATAAATGGCCACCACAAAAACAATTATTAAGGTAACTACCATATTTTTTTATCACCCCCTCTCTTTAAATTATCCAATTAATTTTAATACATCATTTAGAAATTTAAAAGAAATTTTTTAATTTCTTCATAAGGTAGTGTGTTTAAAATTACTTCCTTCGTTGCCCATCCTCTTCTGGCCACAGCAACTCCAAAGGTCATAAAATCCATTTGGCTTACTTCATGGCTATCAGTGGAAATTACCATTTTAACCCCGATTTTGATTGCTTCTCTTACCAAAAAATCAGGTAGATCAAGCCTGTCCGGATAAGCTGATATTTCCAAAAATTTATTATTTTGTTTGCAAAATTTGAAAATTTTTTCCCAATCAGCTTCGTAAGACTCTCTTTCATTTAATTTTCTTCCGGTTGGGTGACCTAAAATTTTTGCCTTAGGATAAGAAAGAGCTTTCAAAATTCTTTCTGTCATTTGTTCCTTACTCATATTAAAACTGCTGTGTATTGAAACAATCGCAAAATCAAGATATTTAAAACCTTCGTTGGGAATTGCCAAACTTCCATCGGGTTTTATATCTATTTCAAGCCCATTAAATAATTTTATGGATAATTTATTTGTTCTAGAAATATTTAATTGTTCAAAATATTCTTTTTTACTCCTTAATAAGGATAAAATCTGCCTTTCGCTATGCTGACTGAGGCTGGGATTATGTTCGGTAAAAGCAAGATAATCATAACCTAAAGATTTTGCCTTTTGTATCATTACTTCTGCGGAATTTTCTCCTAAGTCATGACTTGGTTCAATGGGAAAATTACTATGCAAATGAAGGTCTCCTTTAATATCTTTTATTTCTACCAACTTTGGAAGGGATTTTAAGAGGCTAGCCTCAATTTCACCGGTATCTTCCCTTAATTCCGGGGGAATCCACTCCATACCTAAAAAATGATAAAATTCTTCTTCTGTGGCAAATTCCATTAATTTTCCTTTTGGTCTTTCTTCTTTTTCACTACCAATTTCCAACTTTTCACCCTTTTTAATCGGTCTAATTCCATATTCTGAAAGCGAATAGCCTTTTTTCAAAGCAATTTCCCGAAGCTTTATATTATGGTGTTTTGAGCCCGTAAAATGCTGTAAAAGGGCTCCGTAGGCCGATAGCGGCTGAATCATTAGGTCAATCTGGTATCCGCTTGTGTGAATTAAGGAAGCAGTTCTTTCTCCTGCTTCTAAAATTCGTTTTTTGTTGGGAAATTTCTTAAAATGTTCAATTACTGCCTTGGAATTATTTGAAGCAACGGCAATATCTATGTCGCCAATCGTTGAACACTGACGACGAAGACTGCCTAAAGGATCTGCCCTTAAAACATCTTTGCACTGTTTAAGGTAAAAAATCATTTCTGTCGCTATCTTGGAAGCTATAGGTAAAAGAATTCTTTCTGTTTTTCTTGAAAGTTCCTGAATTCCTTTAAGGATTTTTTTCTCAGAAACTTCTCCTAACCCCTCAATAGTCCTTATTTTTCCCAGTTTAATTGCCTCTTCCAGTTTTGGGATAGCGTCTTGTTTTTGAGAAATTTTTAATTCTTTACATAATTTAAAAGCTGTTTTAGGACCTACCCCAGGAATTTTTAACATCTCAAACATGGCTTGAGGAAGTCCTTTAAATATTGTCTGAAAATGTTTTACTTCTCCTTTTTTAAATAGCTCGTCAAGGTGGGCTTCGATAGATGGACCTATTCCTGCTATTTCGGAAATTTTTCCTTCATCCCACAAATCTTTAACTTCGCTTGAAGAATGTTCTATACCATCGGCTGCCCTTTGATAAGCAATAATTTGAAATTTGTATTTATTTTCGTCTTTTACGGTATAAGCAGCCGCCACTTTTCTTAAAAGCTCGGCTACTTCTTTGTTGGAAAAGGTTTTATCCATATGTCTAGGTCAATTATAAATTTTATTGACTTGAAACTCAATATTATGTTATAGTTTAACCAATCAGGACCCGTAGTGTAGCTGGCCTAACACGCGTCCCTGTCAAGGACGAGATCACCAGTTCGAATCTGGCCGGGTCCGCAAATATTTCAAGAAGGTCAGTAATCCTCCTGCCCAAAGGAGGTGAAAAAAACAAAAGTGAACCTTAAAAATTTTTTAAAAAAAATTAAAGAATCAGAGCAGGTTTTAAGCACTATTTTTGGAGTGGTAGTGGTAATTGTTGTCGGAGCGTTGGTCATTCGTTATTTTCAAGGAATCGGAGAAAAACAATATTTAAATCTTAAAGAAAAGCAAGAAGTGGACATAGAAGAAAAAGTGGAAACGCCAACGGAAAAATCCGGAAAGTTTCACACTATCAAGAAAGGGGAAAATTTGTGGGCTATTGCGTTGCAATATTATGGATCGGGTTATAATTGGGTGGATATTGCCAAAAAAAATAATTTGGAAAATCCAAATTTGATAGAACCCGGTCAAAAGCTGGAGATTCCCGAGATTCAAAAAACGGTGCTTTCATCAAAAACACAAACCAATTCCATCGTCTCCGACCGATACACGGTTGTGAAGGGTGATTGTCTTTGGGATATAGCAGTTAGAGCTTATGGCGATGGTTATCGTTGGCTGGAAATCGCTAAGGCCAATAAATTGTCAAATCCAAATTTAATTCATTCGGGAAACGTTTTGATAATTCCCCGTTAAAAGCGGGAGTAGTTCAGTAGTAGAACGTCTCCTTCCCAAGGAGAAAGTCGCGGGTGCAATCCCCGTCTCCCGCTCATTTATGACAAACGGATATTATCCGTCTTTGCCCAAAGAAACTCTCAAAGATAAAGTAAAAATTTACCTAGCTAAAGAAGGACCTTATATTTTGAGAAGGATTATTCGTTTTTTTATCTACCTTTTTGTTATGCTTATTAAATTTATTAAGCACCTTTTTAAAACTGCATATGACACCTTCAGGGGAAATATTTAAATGCCGGAGTAACTCAGGGGTAGAGTAGCTGTTTCGTAAACAGCAAGTCGTGGGTTCGAATCCCACCTCCGGCTCAAGAAAATGATCAGTTTGAGAAAAAAAATTCACAATCTTTTTCTTTTTTTGCTTTACTCTATTTTTTTAGTGCTGGCTGTTTTGGGAATAATTAAGCTGGGAATTCCCCTTATTGACCTTATTTATAATTTATTAAACAAAAACACCAAAGAAACAAATTTCAGTTCTTCTTTAATTCCTGCCCCCGTTATTTATTTTCCTTTGGAAGCAACAAATTCGGCAGAAATTAATGTCACCGGTAGATCTTTTTTTGACGGCGAAGTAATTTTGTTTTTGAATGGGGAAAAAACGCAGCAGTTGAAGGTCTCAAAAGACAGCGATTTTTCTTTTTCGGCAGATCTTAAAGAGGGAGAGAATCAAATTTATGCGGTTTTAAAGGATAGTCAAAATAGAACTTCTCTTCCCTCGAGTTCTTTAAAAATTTATTTAAAAACCAATCCTCCAAATTTGGAAATATACTTTCCCAAAGACAATCTTTCTTTTTCCGGAAACCGGCAAAGAATTTTAAAAATATCTGGAAAAACTGAGGAAAATTGTCAAGTTTTTGTCAACGATCGTCAGGCGGTAACGCAAAAAGACGGCAATTTTAATTATAATTTTTCCTTGTCTGAAGGAGAAAACAAAATAAAAATTATTTCAAAAGACAGTTTTGGTAATCAAACCGAAAAGGAAATCACTGTTCTTTACGCTCAATGAAATAAAGGCCCATTAAAATCCAAACCCAAAGCATCACCCAAGGATAAAAAAGGGTATTTTGAAAGAAAGAGTGGATAAAAATAGCAATTAAACTTGAAAATAAAAGCCGGGAACGTCTAAAAGAAAAAATTAATACTCTTATCCAAAAATTCCAAAAAAATATTTCACCAAGAATACCAGAAGTTGCTAAAACAAACAAAAAACTATTATCTACTCCGGCGGCGGCATGATTTGTTCTCCAGTCCTCTTCGGTTAAAAAACCAAAATTATGTTGGGCATAACGATAATTGTTAAACCCAACTCCCAAAATTGGACATCTTTTCCAGATTCTAATTGCTTTCTCCCAATTTTCAACCCTTTGAAAAAACGACACTGTTCTTTCAATTTTTACCCCTTCTCCTCCGGGTCTTGGAAGCAAAACAATAGCCATAATAAAAGTAATCAAAACAACAATAACTAACCATAACCTTTTTTTAATTAAAAGAAAAAAGAATATGCCAAAAAACAGAGCAAGATAAGAGCTTCTTGAATAAGTCAAGAAAAAGGGAAAAATTACCAATATTGTTGGAAAAATAATGCTTTTGTTGATAAAAAAAAGAATTGCTAAAGCAAATAAAATTCCTAAATAATTAGGGTCGAGAAACATACCCGTTACCCGATAATAATGCAAATCCCATCCAAGAAAGGACAAAAATCTTATATCGGGAAATAAAAGATACTGGAATAATCCTAAAACCGCCATTACTATCCCCCACCACCATAAAATTTTTTCCCAAAATTTTCTCCAAACCAAAGAATCTCTTCTTGTCAAATCATAAACAACCAGCCAAAAATTTAAATAAATCAGAAAACGAAATAAATATAAAAATCCGACAAAAGATTCTTCAGATTTAAATTTCCACAAACTGGTTATCCAGGAAAGAAAAAGAATACCAACAAATAAAAAAAGATGCTTGATTAATGGCGGCAGGATATACTTTTTCTTTAAAAAAATGCACTCGGATAACCGTAAAGCTAAAATGATAAAAATTAATAAATCAATAAGGTAAATTTTTATTTCTGGTAGATTTATAAAACCAAGAGGAATTGTTAAAAACTGACCAAGAGGGTAAGCGCAGGCAAGAAAAACAAAAAAATATTTATAAAAATTTTTAAAAATCATAGCTTTTCTTTCAAGGCATAAAGTTTTATTTTGCTAATTGGCTGAAAATAAACAAGTCTGCTTTGTGAAAATTTTTCCGGCAAGTCGCCATCTTTTACCAGTACATAATTGACCGGGGTTCCCGGTTTTGACCAAGATTCATGAACAAAAGGAAAGTCAACATAATAAAGATTATGGATTCCGTAAATTAAAACCAAATCGTCTTTTTGAATATTTTTCCCAAAGAATCCGTCGATATCGTAGAAGTCTCCAAACTTGAAATTCAAATTTTTGGTTAAAAATTCATCTTTCGACTGTTTTTTAAAAATTACAGGCATAAATTTTTTATTTGCCATACCACGGTAACCTAAATTGACCAAACAAACTAAAAAAACGAAAAATAACAAAATTTTTTTGATATTTTTGTTAAAAACCAGATCAAGCACCGAACCGCAAACTAAACTCCAAGCAGGAAGATAAGGCAGAAAAAACCTACCTCCACCGGTTCTTGGAATAAAGTACCAGAAAACATAGGTTAAAAAACAATAGAAAAACAAAATTTTTAAGGATGAAGAAAGTTTTTTGAAATAAATCAAAACCAAAGGAAGAAAAATTAAAATTAACGGGTTTAAAGGATCGGCGGAAAACAAAAATAATTTCCAAAAATCGCCTAAAAATCTTTTGAAATTAAAAGAAACTAATTTATGAGAAGAATCTAAAATTCCTGAAAATAAAGGATAAAAGGGGTTTTTGGTATGAACGAAGGAAAAGATAAACCATGGCAAAGAAACCCCTAAGGATAAAATTAAATAATAAAATAAATTTTTATAATTCTTTTTGTTTTTTTTAAAAATTAATGTCAAAAAGATTAAAAGCGAGCCTAAGGCAAGCAATTTTGTGCTAATAGCCAATCCCATCATAATTGCCGATTTTTCCAAATCAGCAAGACTTTCTTTCTCAAACCATCTTAAAAAATAATCCAATGCCAAAATCTCAAAAAAGGTTCTTCCTAAATCAACATAGGCGGTAATACTTTGCCAACCAACAACCAACGAAAAATAAAATATAGCCACAGAAATTAAAGAAGCAAAAGGTTTCAAATATCTTCGGGAAAGACGGTAAAGACATAAAGCCGACAAGATACCAAAAAGAAAATGAATCAATTTTGCCAAAACTTCTTTTCCAAAAGCCAAGGCGGAAATATAAAGCATTTCAATCAATTTTGGCATCGCGCTGTAATACAAAAGATTTCCGGGGATGAAAACAATTTTATGATTTTGAAGATAAATTTTTGGCAGAGTAAGATGATACCAAAGGGCATCAAAACCCAATTCCGGTCCCAAAGCTCCCACTAAATTGACCAAAACCTGAAAAAAAAGAAGAATCGTAAAAATAAAGGTCAGCCTATCTTTTAAAATTTGTTTTTTTGTTTTTTTAAAAAAATTGGCAATTTTTACCGTCTTTATTTTTAAAAATCCCAAAATAACAAAAATTAAGGTTGTCAAAAAAAGATATTTTTTATAAAGTAATCCTGCCAATCCTAAAGCGTAAACCAAATAAGAATAAATTCCTATTAAAACGGCAATTTCAAACATATCCCCTTCCTTTCCAAAAGAAATTTAATATAAAGAAGAAGAACATAAGCTCCCCATAAAGAACAAATAATCTCTTCAATCTTAAATTTAAAATTTAAAATTTTAAATTTTACTTCCATCCTCCTTTTTTCCGCCAAATCAAATAAAGTTTTCCCCTAACTAAAAATGAATGAAAGCTCATTAAAATCGCAAAAATGAATCCCTGTATTCCATCCAAAAACCCCAATCTTAAAAAATAGTTTTGGAAAAATTTCAAGCCGGGTTTTAACCAATCAAAAAAACTTACTCTTTTTCCTTCTTCATAGAATCTTTGCGCGTTTAAGGTGGATCTTTCATTAATACTTTCAAGAAACTGGGTTAAGTTTGGGTGAGGGTAGTGCAATAGGGGAGTTTTTAAGGTTTTTTTTATCCCCCCAATCTCCCAAACCTCATCAACCTTTCCTTGCCACTCCCCTGCTCCTTTTCTTCCCAATCTTAAAAGTCTTACCCTTGCTGTTTCTCCAAAGCCAAGCCATTTTCCCAAAAAGTAATCTTTTCTTTTTAAATAAAAACCATTTATTCCTTTTGCATTTTGGGTCGCTTTTATAATTTCTTGTTTTAACCTCTTGGGAACTTCTTCATCAGCATCCACAAACAAAACCCACTCCCCCGCCGCCTTTTTTAAGCCAAAATTTCTTTGATCAGAAAAATTTCCTTCAAGATTCCTTTGGAATACCTTTGTTTTGTATTCCTCGGCAATTTTTAAAGTATTATCCGAAGAAAAATCGTCAATCAAAATAATTTCGTCGCACCAACAAAGAGAGGAAAGGCACCTTTTTAAATTATTTTCTTCGTTTTTGGTCAAAACAACGGCGCTAATCACTTTATTATTAAAATTTTATCTCATTTTTCTTTTAAAACAAAAGCATGGTTAAATTCTTTTTTAAGATAGTTTTCAAAATCAATCTCAGCGCATCCTTCCTTTGTTTTAAATGCTTCCTTTGGCTCCAAAATATAATATAAAATTCCTTTACTTTGGTCTTTTTCAAATTTCCCTTTTGTTAGCCACCAGACTAAATATTCATAATTCATATTGGTAGAGGAATAATCCCACAGCGGCCCGCATCTTCTCAAGATTATTGGCTTTCCAGCAGAATCATTAACAATAAAATTAGCCAGTTCTTTTCTTTCCTCCATTCCCGGTCCGTAAAATTTTAAAAAATATGAAGAATTAATCAGCAAAAAGCAATTGGCTACCAGAAAGAAAAAAATAATTCCATAAGCAAAAAATCTTTTTGGCCCAAATTTTAACAATTCCTCTAATCCCCAGGAAAAAATTAAAATAATTACCGGTAAAAATAAATTAAAATAATGCTCTGCCTGGGAATTTTTGACCGTCAGCCCACAAACAATAAACAAAAAACTAATCAAAAGAATTTTTGACCCCACCACACTATCTTTTATTACTCTAATCATTCCTAAAAAAACTATTCCCAGTGCCAAAATCGCGCCTAAAAAATCGCCATAAGAAAAAATCTCTTCAAACATTTTCCACCAATAAGAAAAAGGGGTAAAAGGCGAACCCTTAAAAATTTTTAACACTATCATTCCTAAAATTCCTATCATAAACACCCTAAATGATTTAAGTTTTCTAAGTGATTTATTTTCCCCGGTTTTTACCCACTCCCGATACACAAAAAAAATAGGAAGCAAAAGAATTGCTGATAAATGCAGTTGAACGGCGATTAAAAAAGAAAGAATTTGCCCTAACAAATTGAATTTTAGTAAAAAAATCAAATACAAAATTACAAAAAATGGCAAAATTGACGGATGAAGGCTAACCCTTGATTGCAAAACGGCGTAAGGAGAAATAGCATAAAAAAACGAGGCCAGCAAACCCGTTTCCTCATTTTTAATTTTTTTTCCAAGTAAATAAATTAAATAGATGGTAAAAACTCCAAAAAGAGCTGTTCCGTAAGCCGGCCAAACAGGATCAAATTTTCCCAACCATAAAAAAATAGCCAAAAAATAATAGAAAAACGGTCCTAAATAAATCCAGGGAATACTCGTCTGCGGTCCAATTAAAGGAAAACGATGATTAACCAAGATCTCTTTGGCAACCAAATAATCTCTTCCTTGGTCTCCAATAAACATTGCCAGTGCTTTTAAATGATAAAAACGCAAAAAAAAGCCTAACAACAAGATTGCAGCCAATAAAAGGTATTTAAATCTTTCTTGCATAAACTGTAATCACCTCTCCTTTTTTAAAAATTTGACCAATTTGACATCCTAAAAAAGCAAAAATTATTCCGATTTTTTTTAAAATTTTCCTAAAGAAACCAAATTTCTTTTCAAAATTTAAACCATAATCTTTTTCTTTTTTATTTTTTTTAAATTTTGGGGAAAAATTATGTCTGATGCTTTCAAACCAACTATAGTAATTATGGGTAAAATATGAATGATAAACTTTTTCTTTTTTAAAACCTGCAGAAAAAAGCATTTTTTTTAAAGAATGGGGAGAAAACAAAAAGAGGTGATAGCCGGGATGAAGAGAATACCAATTTTTCCAAAACAATTTTGCCCCCAAGCTTTCAATGTTTGGAACAACCAAAACCAATAAACCATCTCTTTTCAAACAATAATTTATTTTTTTTAAAGTTTTGAAAGGGTAATGAAGATGTTCCAAAACATTATTTAAAGTTATTACGTCAAAATAATTTTGGGGCAAATTTACTGATAAAAAGTCGGCCAAAATTCCTTTAATTCCAAATTTTTTAAAAGCAAAATCCAAAGCAGGGGAAGAAATATCATTTCCCCATACTTCCCAGCCTTTTTCTTTAAATTTGGATAAAAAAAGTCCGTTTCCCATTCCCACATCAAAAATTACCCCCTTGTTCTTATGTTTAAAAATTTTTTTATAGAGGTAGCCAAATCCTTTTTCCCTTCTTTTAATTAATTTTTTAAAATCAAGGTTTGCCAATTCATCCAATGCCCAATATTCTTTTTTTGAATAGATTTTTTTTTGATCTTCAAACCTATATCTTGGAGACATAAAAATCAAGCCACAATTTTGGCACTCAACAAAGGAAAATTTTTCCGAACTCTCCCATCCTTCAACATTCTCCATTATTGTTTTAAGATATCTTTTATTCCGGCAAATCTCACAGCATGGTTCTTCCAATCTTAAAGTATTTCTCATTTAGCCCCTCCTTTCTTTCCAAAAAAAATGCCTAAAAACATTCCCAAATCATAAACAATTTTAAAAATAAAAAAACCAATTGGTGCTTTTTTTAAAAAAATTTTTTTAAGGCTAATTCTTATTGAATTAAAAACCGAAAATCTTAATAAATTTTTAAAATTCTTAGGATAAAAACCACTTTTTCCTATCCATTTTGCCGAAAGAAATACATCAAAAAGTGAATCAGGATTAAAATGATAACAAATTGATTCTAAAGCTTTAACCGACTCAATCTTTAATTTTTCGTATATTGTTTCATCGTCTTTATATCCTTTTTGAGGATTAAACCCACCAACCTCTTCAAATTTTTTCTTTAAAATTGCCCTGAAAATTCCTATTTTTTTTGGTAACTTTTTGGGGAATCTACTTTTAAAATCAAAGTCTGAATTTATATTCCAACATAAAGACCAAATATTTGAATAATTAGCAATTTCTTCTTTTTCATGAAAAGTTCCTATTGCCCTACCTTCAATAATTGGTTTAACTAAATACTTAATGTAATCTTTATCAAACTTCATATCGGCGTCAACAAAAACCAAAATCTTCCCTTTTGCCTTGCTTGCCCCTAAATTTCTTGCCATTCCCGGACCTTGGTGAATTTGCCGGAAAAATCTTAGGTTTTTAACTGAAAATTGAAAATTTTTAACAATTTCCGGCGAGGAATCGGTCGAACCATCATCAACAACAATAATTTCAAAATTTTTATAAGTTTGATTTTTTAAAGAATCTAAGCAAAAAGAAAGATATTTTTCCTCATTAAAAACGGGAATAATAATGGAAACCAAAGGCTGCCTCATATTTTTCTGGCAATACAATAAAAACTCCAATTAGGCAAACAAACCCCAATTTTTTCGATTTCAAATCCTCCCACCTCTTTTAAAAGTTTTTTAAAACTTTCTTGGGTAAAAGTATGTTTATGAGTCGGGTCTAGTTTTAAAGTTCTTAAAGCTCTTTCGTCAGGTAAAACCACTCCTAAAATTCCCCCTTTTTTTAAAACTCTTCTCCATTCTTTCAGGGCCTTTGCCGGATTTTTAAAATGTTCCAAACAATGCCGAGAAACGACATAATCCATAACTCCATCAGCAAACATATAAAGATTATCTCCGGAAGTGCATATATCAGCCTGGGAGATTCTTCTTTTTTCCGAACCAAATTTTCCTATCTGGCCGCCGGCAACAATGTCTATTCCAATGGCTGAAGGGTGAGTTTTTCTGGAACCGCAACCAATATCCAAGCCTAAACCCCGGCAGTAAGGCAATAAAATCATTTTTTCAGGCGAAGAAGGATCATCACCAGTGGAAACAAACGCGTCCTGATAAAAAAACATTATTGTTCTTTTAATTGCTCCGTTAACCTTATGACGCAAAAGCCGCCAAAATCTCATCCCTTTTATTTTACCACTTTTGAGGCTACCCAAAAATTAGTTAACCCTATAAAAATTTGGGTTAAAACAGTTGTCCAGCTGGCTCCGACAAAAGAGTATTTAGGTATTACCAAAAGATTTGAAAAAAGATTTAAAAATAAAGCGGCTAACGAAAACCAAAACAACGTTTTTTGCTTTCCTCCAGCTACGCCTACGGAAAGCCAAATTCCGGAAATAACCGAAATTCCCAAAGAAAGCGAAAGTATTCTTAGTGAATTAACTGCCGGCAGAAATTCTTTTCCGTAAAAAAGTATCAAAGGCCAAGAAAATAAAAATAAACCTAAAAACGAAAGAATTGAAAGACCAACCCCATACTTTAAAATTTTTTTGTAAACAAGATCAAAATTTTTCTTCCCAAGGTTAGCGGAAATTATGGGAAAAACTGTTGTTTGGAAAAAACCGGCAAAAACTCCGGCAACTTCAAAATATTTATAAGCAGCCGAGTAATAACCCAAATCGGGAAAGCTTTCTGGATTAAAAAACAAAGAGACTAAAAGAGAGTCAATTTTAAAATAGAAAGTGGACACAATCGCTCCCAACCCGATAGGCCAAACTTCTTTTAAAATTTTTTTGAAAAGAAAAATATCAAAAATCAGCTTTATTTTTGGCGACCAAAAAAGCGAAAGCAAAAAGCCGGCAAGATTTGAAAGTGCCAAACAATAAACAAAATACAAAAACGGTAAATTTTTCCAAACTCCAAAAATTACCAAAACTGCGGCAAGAAAACTGGAAAAAACCTGAATTAAAACAATTTTTAAAAAATCTATTTTTGCCTGAAAAATTCCCCAATAAACCGCAGATAAACTCAAAAAAAGATTACCCAAAAGAGCAACAACAATCCCTTTCTTGACAATTTCCGGATAAGGTAAAAAGGGCAAAATTGCCAGAAAGATGCAAAAAATGGCCAAAAAACAAAAAAGCCTTAAGCTCAAAATTCCTGATTCAAATCGGCTGTCAGCCTTTTTGGAAGCCAATTCTCTTACCAAAAGGGTTACTAATCCAAAGTCTGCAAAAATCGCCACCAAGCCCAAAAAAATATAAATTAAACTAAATTGACCAAAATAAACTGCTCCCAAATGCCTGGCAATTAAAATTGTTGAAAGAAAACCCAAAAAAGAGGTAGTCAGTTTTCCCAAAACCTGATAAAAAGTGTTTAAAAAGATTTTTTTCTTTAGATTATCAGCATTTTTTAGGGAAAGATTTTCAAAAAATCTCATAAAACCTTCGGTCATTAATGCCGGCAAAGCACCGTAATGCTTTTTAAAAAATTTAAAACGGCTTTGGACAAAAATCTTTCTTGATAATTCCGGAATGTTTTTTGTCGCCTTTCCCCCATAATGAATAATTTCCCCCATTGGAAAATAAACTACCTTTTTTCCGATTTTTTTCACCCTCAAGCACAAATCGTTTTCCTCAAAATAGGCAAAAAATCTTTCATCAAAACCGCCAATTTTTTCAAAAATATCTTTTTTTATCATTAAAGCGGCACCGGAAACAACCTCAACTTCGGTTGGAATTTTTTTCTCAGGCAAAGTTAAAAAATATTTTTTAAAAAAAATATTTTTGGGAAACAATTTTTTAAGAAAAGTTAAAGAAAACAAAGCAACTGTCGGAGTAAGTTTTCCTCCATAGGAAATCTGCAAATCTTTTTTTTCCGAATTATAGAGTCTTGGACCTAAAACGCCAATCTCGGGATTTTTTTCCAAAAATCTTACCATCTTGCTTAAGGTATTGCCTAAAATTTTTGTGTCTGGATTTAAGAAAAACAAAATCTCCCCTGAAGATTTTGAGATACCAATATTATTTGCTTTGGTAAAACCCAAATTTTTTTTGTTTTCAATTATTTTGACTGGAAATCTTTTTATTTCTTCTACCGAACCATCGGTTGAACCATTGTCGACATAAATTACTTCAAAACTAAACTCTGGTTTATTGGCAAAAATAGACTTAAGGCAGGAAATTACCCATTTTTTGGTATTCAGCCCAACAATAATAATTGAAAGTTTCATTTTTTCTTAATAAGACCCCATAAAAACCCTAAAATAATTGTTAAATTTAAAATTGGCAATAAGAACAACGATAAAGGCAGGGCAATGGGGTTTTTAAGTCTTGACGTAAGTTTAATTGCCTTAATTCCTAAATATCCTAAGCATGCCAATAATCCTATAAAAGCCGCGTTCTTACTTAAAAACAAAAGAATAGCCAAAAGAATCGTTAAAAAAATTTTAAAAAGAATTTTTTTGAAATGAGGCCCGTTCTGGGCTGCCATTCCATCTCCTACTGCGTAGTTGAAAAATTGTTTAATCGCTCCTTTTAAGGTCTTTTTTTGCGGCCAAAAAACTATTGCCCTAGGAGCAAAAGCAAACTTTAATCCGGCTTTTTTAAGCTTTAAGTCAAAAACCAAATCCTCGCAATAATTTAAGTCTTTGGGGTATCCTCCAACTTTCTTCCAAGCGCTTTTTTTGAAAGCGATTGAACGGGAAGAAGGTAAAAAAGTCAAAGGGTTAACCTTTTCTAAAGGAATTGAAGTTAAGAGCCCTAAAATTTTTTGGAAAATACTTTCTCCTGCCGGCAAATAAAAACCCCCAACAACATCAAGAGTTTTGTCTTTTCCAAAAGGTTTTGTAATTTCTTCCAACCAATGTTTGTCTAAAATACAACCGGCGTCTGAGGCAACAATAATGTCTCCTTTAGCTTGTTTTATGGCTTCGTTCCTACCCTGCGATCGATTTAGATTTCCCCCTTTTTTTATTTTTAATTTTAAACTATGATTTTGAAATTTGAAATTTGAATTTTGAATTTTTTCAACCGTTCGGTCAGTTGATCCTCCATCACAAATAATTATTTCATCTGGCAGCCTTGTCTGGCTCAATAAAGAATCCAAAAAATCCCCAATCGTCTTTTCCTCATTCAAAACAGTACAAATAAAAGAAATCATATTTGGACACCCCTGGGGTGGATTTAGGTTGACACCTCAGGAATTTTAACTTTCCATAACCTCAAATATAAATCAGCAACTTTTTCCCAAGTCTGGGTTTTTGCCCAATTATAACCCTTTTCCTCAAATTTTTCCTCCTCTTCTGTGTAATCAAAATAATACAAAATTTTATTAGCTAAATCTCTCTGGTCTTTTTCTATTACAACTTTTTTACTATATGTTAGAAAAACTATTATCTTTGATGCCATTGCTTCTAACAATGTTAAAAATTTTTAATATGTTTTTTCTACTCTACCCTTGTGTGGAGAATAAAACGAGAAAAAAATATTTTTACTCCCACTATCCCATTAACTGAATTCTCTCAAAATTTACTATTGACGTATATAAATATTTTAATTATAAAATTAAATATGAGAAAATTATTAATTTTTATCTTTATACTTCTTATTTTTTCTTTCTTTAATACGAAAGAATCTTATGCTTTAGTATATTTTAAAGATGATTTTGAAGGGACATATTCTGGAGGTTGGTTTTTAATAAATAATACATGTACATACAACGGAAAGCCCGCAACATGGGAATTACAAAATGGTAAATTTGGGATGAAAATTAATGGCGGAGGGTGCAATTCAAACATCAAACCCACTGTTCTCAATATCCCAACAAATATTGGTTATGTTCTCAGTGTCGACGTAGATTTCACTAATATATTCCAAGATAGAAATTTTATATTTAAATTTCAAGATCTGTCAAATTGGTATGGTATTCATACATATGGCGATGGCATCACCGTAGAAAAAGTTGTAAATGGAACTGGTCTACCAATGATAAACCAACAGTTTAATTATTGTTTTAAAGAAAACTCTACTCACCATTTTAAAATTGAAATAAATAATTTTGAATTTAAAATTTGGATAAATGGTTCACTTAAGGCAACAGTTATTGACAGTGATCCAACTTTCTTAAACTCTTCCATCGCACTTAGGGCAAGTGCTGGAGGAACTCCCGATTCAGAAGTTTGGTTTGATAATGTTATGGTATGTTCATTAGATGATCCCTGTGGAGATGTTGTCCCAACTTCAACCCCTACCCCAACCAATACCCCCTCCCCGACCAACACACCAACCCCTACGGCGACTCCAACTCCCACAAATACTCCAACTCCTACTCCAACCCCCACTCCCAAAATCCCAGTAATTATTATTCCCGGTCATGGGGCGTGTTTTAGCCGTGAAGGAATTTTGGAAGGACAAGAAAACGTACCCCAAGAAAAATGGAAAATTTTGCCTTTTGTTCATGAATATGATGGATTAATAAATTCAATTAAAAATTCTGGGTATGTTATGAACAAAGATCTTTTTGTTTTTTGCTATGACTGGAGAAAGAGAATTGAGCAAACCGCAGATGTACTGAAGGATTTTATTCTTAACAAAGTTTTGGCCGGCCGGACAGATACAAATCAAACCAAAATTGTTGGTCATTCAATGGGAGGCTTGATTGGAAGGAGTTTTGCCCAAAAATATAAAGGGGTAAATTTAGAAGAATTAATAACCATTGGTTCTCCTCATAAAGGAGTTATTCAAGCTTATTATCCCTGGGAGGGAGGAGAGCCACCGGGAGAGAAAAATTTCCAATGGCTAGCCTGGCAATTTTTAATTCAAGCTCAAAGAAGAAATTTTGCGACAAATGTGGAAACAGTAAGAAAAGTTGCTCCATCTACTCAGGATCTTTTACCAACTTTTAATTTTTTAAAATATCCAAACGGAAACGAAAAAAATTTAAGCTCTTTAATTTGGAAAAACAATTGGCTTTATGACCTTAACAACTCTCTGCCCGACCCCCCGTTTTTGGATAAAACTACTGCTGTTGTGGGGGAAAAAGGAGATACTCCTGCCTGGTATAAAATAATTGACCGCAGCTGGCTGGATAAACTTTTGTGTAAATGGGAAGATGGAAAACCAATAGAAACAGAATTTGAAACCGGAGATTTAACCGTTTTGAGAAAAAGTGCTCAAATTCCAGAAGATCTATATGAATCTTTAAATTTAGATCATGGGGAACTAGTTAGAACAAGCAAGGGGATTAGAAAAACAATGGAACTCTTAAACATTCCCGAAGTATTAATAGAAGAAGGAACCAAATTTGAGCTTACACCTTCTTTAATTTTTGCTCTTGGCTCTCCGGTGAATATAGTTGTCACCACTCCTTCTGGAAATTCATTTTCTGGGGGCGAGGAGAAATTTGTTTTTATTCCTAATCCTCCTTTAGGTATCTATAATATTCAAATAATCCCTGAAGGAGCTGGAGGAAATTTTAGACTTCTTATTGGCCAGGAAACAGAAGGAGGAAATTTCTGGAATGAAATTAATGAGACTATTAACACAGTTCCTTTTAATTTCCAAATTAATTTTGATCCCCAAAAACCAACAGAATTTCCGATTTTAGACTCGTCTGGAAAATCATATTTAGATTTTGCGGCAGAAAAAATTCTTCTTTTAAAAAATGACTATCGTCACCAAATTTTAGATCAGATTTTGAAGGAAATTAATAATGCAAAAAACTTAATCAACGAAAAAAAATATTTAAGGGGAGTTTTAAAAGTAGAAAAGATAATTGATTTAATATTCAAATTTAGAAAAGACAATTCTATTCCAAAAGCAAGAAATATTTCTTTTGAAGCAGTTGAACTTTTAAAGAAAGCTTATGAAATCTTGATAAATAATTCTGAGGTTTCTGTTGATCCAAATCGTTTAAAAGCAAAAATTAAATCTACCCAAAACTTAATAAATTCTACCGAAAAAACTTTGCAAAAATTGAATAATAAAGGAAAACTGACACCGGCCAATGGGGTTTCTTTTGATTTAGCTAAAAAAGAATTTGAAAAGGCCCAAAAATCCTATCAAAACAAAAATTATTCTCTTTCTAAAATTCAACTAGCCATTACTCAAGCTTTGCTAAAGGAATCTTTAATAATTAAATAATTTTGCTTTAAACTTGTTCTCAAAAGATTTTTGCCTTCTGTTGAAATTTGTAATCGATATCGTATTTAAATCAACAACATGCAGCTTGTGCTCGCGCCTGGATTTGAACCAGGGACCTTTCGGATGTGAACCGAACGCTCTTGCCAACTGAGCTACGCGAGCACTACAATCAGATGATAAAAAACACTCCCACCAGGCGCAGTCAGACCAACAAGTCAAAATAAAATAACCCCCAACTCCAATTTTTCCCCTTGACCTTATTATATAATTAAATCTAAACTATTTCCATATGTTTTCAGTTTTTAAAAAAATCGGGGTATTTTTTTTGGACATAATTCAAATAATTGTCTTTGCTTTATCTATATTTATTGTTGTTTATTTGTTTTTATTTCAACCTCATAAAGTTAAAGGCAACTCGATGTATCCCAACTTTCATAACGGTGACCTGATACTAACCGACAGAATTTCTTACCGTTTTACTTCGCCCAAAAGAGGGGATGTGATTGTTTTTAAAGCTCCTCCTTCTGAACCGTGTTCGGAAATTGAATGTGAATATATTAAAAGAATTATTGGTGTTCCTGGTGATCTGGTAAAAATCTCTGAAGGCAAAGTTTATATTAATGATCAGCCTTTAAATGAAAGTTATTTGCCCAAAAATTTGATAACTTCCCCAGGAAGTTTTTTGAAAGAAAACCAAACTGTAAAAATTCCAGAAGATGAATATTTGCCTTTAGGCGACAATCGCCCTCAATCACGCGACGGAAGAGAATTTGGAACAATTTCCCGTTCAAGGATTGTGGGAAAAGCTATTCTTAGATATTGGCCTTTCAAAAGCTTTAAATTAATAAAGCGGGTAAATTATTAATCGCAAATTCCGTGAATTATTTTTTGAAGTCTTTCCTCGGTTTCCTCCAAGTTGCCTTTAAGAAGAATAACCAATCTTGTTTCTTTTCTCGATCGCGTTAATTTAACAGTTGCTTTTCCTGGGCCGCCTAAAGCCTCTTCAATTCTGTTTCGGTTTTTATCTATCTCTTCATGAACATAAAATTCATGGATCTGTAATTTTGAATCATCTTTTAAACCCAATTTTTCCCTAGTCCTTCTTGCCAAATCTTCAGCTCTTCTCACACTTCCTGATTCTTTTAAAACAATTTTATATGCTTCAATCATTAATTTTTGATCAGGAATGGCCGCTAAAGCCCTAGCATGACCCTCAGTTATCAAACCGCTTAAAACTCCATCTTTTATAGCATCAGGTAAGGTCAATAATCTCAGGGAATTTGATACATAAGGAGCGCTTTTACCAATTCTTTGGGCAATTTCACTAGTGGACAAACCAAACTCGTCAATTAATCTTTGAAAAGCTTTTGCTCTTTCAATAGGATTCAAATCAACTCTTTGAACATTTTCTACTATCGCCATCTCCAACATTCCCCGGGGAGTAGTCTCTTTAACTATTGCCGGAATTGTTTCCAAACCAACAATCTTTGCCGCCCTCCATCGTCTTTCTCCAGCAATTATTTGATAACCCGCTGGAGTTTTTGCCACCACCAAGGGCTCTAAAATTCCGTGCTCTTTTATGGAATTAACTAATTCTTCTAAAGATTCTGGGGTAATTACCCCTCGTGGCTGCAACGGATTAGGTTGAACCAAATCTATGGGCAGCTGAACAACTTGTTCATTCTCTTTATCCATTTTAAATCACTTCAACTATTTTTTTTCCTTTATTTTTTTTAAAATTAACCAGCCCTTCCTTAACAGCAAAAATGGTAAAATCTTTTCCCATATCAGTTCCTAAACCAGGATGAAAGTTGCTTCCCCTTTGTCTAACTATAATATTTCCTGGAATTACTTTTTGACCAGCAAATACTTTTACCCCTAGACGCTTCCCCGGACGAGGAGGTTTTTGCTTAAGTTTTCCGCCTGTTTTCGCCATCTTAATTAGAATATCCTAATTTTTCACAAAAATCAAGCGGGACTTTGAAGAATTTTCTCAATTTTTAAGGAGGTAAGACTGGGTCGAAATCCCTTAACCCGGCGGTAGCCGGTTTTTGCTTTGAACTTTGCTATTTTTATTTTTTCACCCTTAAGATGCTTTAAAATTTTACCAACGATTTTAATTTTTTTTAAAATAGGTTGACCAATTTGAACCTTCTTTTCATCAACTAAAAGCATAACCTCAGGAAATTCAACCTTTTCTCCTTCCTTACCATCAAGCTTATTTACCAAAACTTCTTCTCCTTCTTCAACAAAATATTGGGTGCCGGCAATTTTTACCACTGCGTATTTCATAAAAAGATTATATACAATTTTTCGAAAATTAACAAGAGAGATTATTTAAATTCAAATCCTAATTCATACTTTTTATTCAATCGGGAAACAGATTGAACAAGTCCCAAACATGCTAGAGTGGAAATTAAGGAACTTCCTCCATAAGAAAAAAGGGGTAGGGTAATTCCGGTTATCGGCAATAAACCAATATTCATTCCAATATTGACAAAAAACTGAAAAAAAATCATAAAAAAAACTCCCAGACAAATCAAAGAGCCAAAAATGTCTTCTGTATTTTTTACAACAAAAAGAATTTTTTTAAAGATTATAAAATAAAGAAAAACTAAAAAAGCCGAGCCGAAAAAACCAAATTCTTCTGAAAACGAGGCAAAAATAAAATCGGTATGTCTTTCCGGCAAAAAAGCCAATTTGCTTTGGGTTCCTTTACCAAAACCTTTGCCCGTTAGTTTTCCTGATCCAACAGAGGTTATAGATTGAATAACATTGTATCCCGAACCTAATGGATCAAGCCAGGGATTCAAAAAATGAATAATTCTTTCCTTTTGATAGTCGTGCAAAAAATTAAAGGCCAAAGGCAAAGTCAATAAAAAACTAAAAATTATTAAGAAAAAATTTTTTGTTTTTATTGTGGTGAAAAAAATTAAACCAAAGGCAATAGCCAAAACTACCAAACTGCTTCCCAAATCAGGCTGAAAAAAAATCAAAAAGAAGGGAATGGAAAAATAAAATAAATATAAAAATAAATTTTTAAAATTAAATTCCCTTTTTTCCCAAAATTTGGAGAAAAAAATAATCAAAAGCGGTTTGGAAAACTCAGACGGCTGAAAAGTAATCCCTCCTATTTCCGCCCAACGAACTGCCCCCCGAGAAAGCACTCCGGCAAAAAATGGAGTCAGAAGACTAAAAACTGCTAAAAAATAGAAAAAATTTCCAAATTTTTCCAATACCCGGTAGTCAAAAAAACTTAAAAAAAAATAAACCAAAATTCCAAAAACCAAATATAAAAGATGCGGTTGAAAAAATTGAAGATTAACACTGTAAATAGTGACGCTTCCCAAAAACAAAATCAAAATTGAGGCTAAAAAAATCGACCATTCAAAATTTTTTGTTGAAAACATTATCAAAATCGAAAAATCTCAATTTTTTCTTTTTCTACTAATTTTGAAGCCAAAACTTCTTTCTTTATCAATTCTTCGTAATCTTTTGGCCAGGCTGGCAAACCAACCTGAATAATTTCATCCAAACGACAACCCGCTTGCTTTCTTGCTTCCTGAATTTGCCTGATAATTTCTCTTGCCTCCCCCTCTGCTTTTAGTTCTGGAGTAATTTTTTTGTCAAATTCCACTTTTATTTCTTCTTCATCCAAAAAGACAACCTCTTTTACATTAAGTTCCTCTTTAATAAGATCAATTAGTTCAACGGCAAATTTTGAATTTTGAATCTCTTTTTTGAACTTTGAACTTTGAACTTTAAATTTACCCAACGGCTGCCTAACTTTAAAAGACAGCGATTTGCGGGCAGAGTGTCCTAACTCGCAAATTTTTCTTACTGAATTCATTTCCTCCTCAAGTTGCGCGTCTATCATTTTCTCTTCAAATTTCGGCCAATCAGTAAGATGAACCGACTCCTCGTTTGTTAAATTTTTGTAAATTTCTTCGGCCAAAAAGGGCGTAAATGGAGAAAGAATTTTAGTTAAGGTAACCAAAACTTGATAAAGCGTTTGAAAGCAGGCTTCCTTGTCTTTTTTATCGTCTGCAGACGGAGAAACCCGATCTCTTGACCTTCGAACATACCAGGCAGAAAGGTCATTAACAACAAAATCCTCAATTGCGTGACTTGCCGTAAAAGCGTCATATTTATCCAGCGATTCAGTGACAATTTTAATCAAACCGTTTAATCTTGAAATAATCCACCAGTCCAAGACAGACTTCAGTTTTAAGTTTTTAGTTTTAAGTTTTAAGTTTTTATCAATATTGGCGTAGGTGACAAAAAAGTTATAAACATTCCAAAGCATTAAATGAAATCTTCTTCTGGTTTCGTCGGCAATTTTATAGCCAAAATTAAGATTTATTTCCGGATTTTGGGTAACATACATCCATCTCATTACATCAACTCCCATTTTTTCCGCCGCCTCGTCAAACCAAATTGCGTTTCCTTTACTTTTATGCATCTCCTCTCCTTTCTCGTCTCTTACCAAAGCGTGACCAAGCAAAGTCTTAAAAGGCGGGGAATTTTCCAAAACTGTTGCCATTGCCAAAAGCGAATAAAACCAATTTTTAAATTGTCCGGGGAAACATTCGGTAACAAAATCGGCCGGATACCATTCCCTCCAATATTTTTTGTCAGTCAAATAACTTACCTTTTTGCTTTCCGGATCTATCAGGGTGGAAAAAGAAATAATTCCGGCATCTAACCAAGGATTGCCAACATCAGCAATTCTGGAAATTAATTTTCCGCATTTTGAACATCTAATTTTTACCTCGTCAACCCAAGGTCGGTGAGGAGAATGGCCTTCAAACTTTTTCCAACCCTCAACTGCCTTTTGTTTAAGTTCTTCTTTTGACCCGATAACTTCAAAATGGCCGCAGGAACATTCCCAAATAGGCAAAGCCAAACCCCAATACCTTTTTTTTGATATCAACCAATCATGCATATTCCTCAACCAATCTAACTCTTGCTCTTTTCCCCAAGGAGGAATCCAATTAATTTTTTCCACCACCTTCATCATCTTTTCCCGAAACGGATCCATGGCAATATACCATTCATCAACTACCCGCCAAACCAATTCTGTTTTGCAACGCCAACAGGTGGGATAACGATGGGTATAAGGTCTAATTTCAAAAATAAAATCTACAAAAAGAGGGTGATTTAAAACCAAATTTGGGTCGTTTTTGGCATTTTTCCCTGAAAGGTTACCAAAACCTTCCAAATAATTTGCTCCTTCGTCAATGGCAGCAATAACCGGCAAATTGGTTTGTTTTCCTAAAGCAAAATCTTCCTGACCGCAACCGGTAGCGATATGAACAATTCCTGTTCCTTCAGTTGCCACCACCAATTCTTTTGAGGGAACAACAGAATGAAAAGTCTGGGGTTTTTCTTTTTTTGCCCGATCAACTGCCGGTAAACTATCAAACGGCCCTTGATATTTCCAATCAACTAACTGCCGGCCGGCAACTTTTTTAATTGGCTTTATTTTGTCGCCAAAAATTGATTTTGCCAAATCGCCAACAAGCCAGTAATTTATTCCTTTCTTTCCGGCGACCAGCCAATATTCAAATTCCGGATTAACCGCCAAAGCGACATTGGCGGGAATAGTCCAGGGGGTTGTTGTCCAAACCAAAAATCTTTCATTTTCTTTGCCTAAAATGGGCAGGGCAAAAAAAACCGAATCATGGGTTAGTTCTTTATATTCTTCGGTCAAAATCTCATGCTGGGAAATAGCGGTACCGCATCTTGGACACCAAGGAACAGAATCTGTCCCCTTATACAAAGCCCTTCCTCCGGTCCATTTCGTTTCATAACACCTCTTTAAAAAATACCAAATCATATAATTATTTTCGTCAGACATCGTATAATAGGAATTATCCCAATCCATAAAATAACCCAATCTTTTTGACTGTTCTGTTTGAATCTTGGCAAACTTTAGGGTTCTTTCCTTGCAAGCATTAACAAATTTTTCAATTCCAAATCTTTCAATATCCTTTTTCGTTTTAAATCCCATTTCTTTTTCCACTTCCACTTCCACCCAAAGACCTTGGTTATCAAATCCATTCTGAAATCGTTGGCGATAACCTTGCATATTCTTATATCTTTGCCATAAATCTTTATAAGTTCTTCCCCAAGCGTGATGAACGCCCATAGGATTGTTGGCGGTTATCGGTCCGTCAAAAAAAGAAAAACGTTTTTTTGCCTGGCTGTTTTTTTGAAGATATTTTTTAATCAAACCCGAAGAATACCACCAATCTAAAATTTTTCTTTCCATCAAAGAAAAATCAACTTTTAAATCAACCGGTTTAAACATATTTATAATTTTAGCAGAAAAACTATTTTATGAAAAAGGGCATATTTGGAATTTGGAATTTGGAATTTGAAAATTTTTTAATGTCCCTGGCGCAAGAAAGCGGGAATCTCAAATTCCTCTCCCAGCTCTTCCGGGGGAATTTCTGGCGGAATTTCTTCTTCTGTCTTGCTTTCAATTTCCTTTTTGGGTAATGGCGGTTTTTCTTCGCTAACTTTTGACCGACCAATCATCTTTTGCAACCTCATCCTTGCCTCATCAAAACCGGTGGCAATTACCGTCACTTTTACCTGGTCAACCATTTTTTCGGAAATTGTCGCCCCAAAAATGATGTTAGCGTCAGCGTCAGCGTGTTCGGAAATAATTTTTGCGATTTCCTCAACTTCGGCCATTGTTAAATCCGGTCCGCCGGTAATATTGAATAAAATCCCCTTTGCTCCGTCAATGGAAACTTCAAGCAGGGGAGAGGCAATTGCGCTTCTTGAAGCTGCCTGAGCCCGGTTTTCCCCTACTCCTGTTCCAATTCCCATAAAACAACTACCGGCATCTTTCATCACTGTCCGAACATCGGCAAAATCTCGGTTGATTAGGCCGGGAAGTGTAATTAAATCAGAAATTCCCTGAACACCCGAAGACAAAACCGAATCGGCAATTTTAAAAGCTTCAACAAGGGTCATTTTTCTATCTATTGTCTCCAGTAATCTTTGATTGGGAATAACAATCAACGCGTCAACTTTTTCTTTAAGTTTGGCAATCCCTTCTTCGGCCACAATCATTCTTTTTGTTCCCTCAAAACCAAAAGGTTTGGTTACTACTGCCACCGTTAATGCCCCTTGCTCTTTAGCTATTTCTGCAACTATAGGAGCCCCTCCGGTACAAGTTCCTCCTCCCATTCCTCCGGTAATAAAAACCATATCCGTATCAACCAAAACTTCTTTTATTTTTTCCCTTGATTCTTCGGCTGCTTTTGTTCCCAATTCCGGATCTCCTCCCACTCCCAAACCTTTTGTTAGGTGTTCGCCGAGTTGAATTTTTACCGGAGCTTGATTGGCTAAAAGGGCCTGGGCGTCGGTATTTAAGGCCACAAAATCCACGCCGGCAATACTGTTTTGGGAAATCATTGAGTTTATCGCGTTTCCGCCACCTCCACCAATTCCCAAAACTTTTATTCTGGCAAATCTTCCAACGTCTGGTTTTACCAAAGCCATTTTTTTATTAATCCTTCAAACGAAGAATAATGGGGCAGGAATAACTAATATTATAACACAAATCAAGGTAAAAATGATTTAATCAACTGAATCGCTTTTGAAAAACCACTTTTTACCGGAATTTTTTCAATTATTTTTCCCATTTTTGGAAAACTAAATTTTGCAGGATAATTTTGTTTATCGGCATATAAAATCAGTCCAACGCTTGAAGCGAAGGCTGGAGTCGTTATGTCGTCAACCAAACCGGAAATTTTTGTTGGATAACCAATTCTCACCGGCAAAGCCAGCACTTTTTTGCAAACATCGGCGGCACCGACCGTCATTGCTCCTCCTCCGCAGATCACAATTCCTGAAGGCGTTAATCCCGCAAAACCGCTTTTTTGAATTTCTGCACCCACCAGATTAAAAATCTCGTTAAGCCTAGGTTTGATAATTCCTTCGATTACCGTTTTTCTGGAAACTGATTTTGCTTCAACAATGCCAATTTTTTCAAGGTCAATTTCATCTTGACCATTCTCTTCTTTAAGAGCAAGTTTTAATTTTTCTGCCGACTCTAAGGATAATCTCAAACCAATTGCTAAATCATTGGTAATGTTTTTGGCGCCAATTGGCAATACCGCTGTATAAGCAGGAGATCCTTCTTGGAAAATAATCAAACTGGTAGTCCCTCCACCAATATCCACCAAAACCACACCCAGTTCTTTTTCCGTTTCATTTAAAATCGCCTCGGCTGCCGCCACCCCGGTAAAAACCAAGGCATCAATATCCACTCCTACCTCAGAAACGCATTTAACCAAATTTTTGATTGAAGTTGTTGATCCGCTAATAATATGAGTTTCTACCTCCAATCTTACTCCGCTCATTCCCACCGGATCGGCTACTCCTTCTTGGGAATCAACCGTATAAGTCCTGGGGATAACATGAAGTATTTCTCTTGACGAAGGAAGAGAAATTGCTTTTGCTGCCTCAATCACTCTTCTTACATCTTCAGGAACAATCTCTCCCTCTGGTTCTGCCACCGCCACTACTCCATGAGAATTTTGTGAAGAGATATGACCTCCACCAACTCCCACTACCACCCTTTCCAACGAATAACCTGCCATCCTTTCCGCCGCTTCAACCGAATTTATTACCGCCGAAGAAGCTTCTTCAATATTAACAATTTGGCCTTTTCTTACCCCTAAAGAAGGAATAGAAGAAGCTCCAATTACATTTACCCTTTGCTCCTCTAAAGAAACTTGGGCAATAATTGTCGCAATTTTAGAGCTGCCAATATCTATACCGGCAACAACTTTTCCCTTTGTCTTCATTTTTTTAATTTTAACCTTATTAAAAACCGTTTGTAAAGAGATCAAAAACTATCTTTTCCAGTCTTTCTGCACCGTCTTTCAAAAACACCTTGCTTGCATTCTTTTTCGATTTGACAAAATTTTGGTAATTTTTAAAAGCTTGTTCAATCTCGGCCAAAAGTCTTTTTGGGGAAAGGTCTTTTTGCAAAATTATTTTTGCTAACCCTAAATCTTTTAAAATTTTGGCGTTTTTCAATTGTTCTTGTCCTCCGGCAAAAGGAAGGGGAATAAGAATTGCCGGCTTTCCCAAAACTCCCAACTCGTAAACAATATTTGCTCCGGATCTTCCAATCACCAAAGAAGCGTTATTCAAAATCCAGCTTACTTCTTCAGTTGAAAAAAAATCTTTTAAAAAATATCTTTCTTGCAAATTTTTGGGCAATTTTTTTGTCTTGTTTTTAACATATTCAAAATCCAAGCTTCCTGTTTGATGAACAACGATATATTTTGCCAAAATTTCTTTCAACAATCCCAAAACGGCTCGATTAATTGTTAAAGAACCCTGATTTCCGCCGGTAATATAAATCATCGGCAATTTTAATTTTTCCAAAATCCGGCCAGCTTTTTGGGAAAATTCCGTTTCTGGCGGAGAAAAAAGCTGGCTTCTTAAAATATTTCCGGTCAAAATCACCTTTTTTTTAGGAAAAAAATCAAGGCTTTCTTTAAAAGAAACGGCAATTTTTGTGGAAAAAAAAGAATTAATTTTATTGGCCAATCCCCGAAAAACTGTCTGTTCGTGAGAAACAATAGGCACCCCAAAAAGCCATCCGGAAATTACCACCGGTACAGAAACATAACTTCCAAAAGACAAAATCACATCGGGTTTTATTTTCAAAACCCAATAAAGGCTTTGCAAAAAACCCAAAGGAATTTTTAATAAGCTGGGGATGGTGTAACGGGTAAATTTTCTTTGTAACCTGCCGGCGGAAATGGAAATAAATTTAACATTATATTTAGGAATAATTTTTGATTCTTCCGAGGGAACTTTTAATCCCTCTTGGGAATATTTTCTTCCCAGATAATAAATTTCCCATTTTCCGGAAAGTTTCAACCTTTCAATTATGGCCAAAGCCGGCGTAAGATGGCCGCCGGTAATGATTATTTTTTTCATTTTAATTTCGTTTTGTATTTTGAAATATTAAGCAAAATGCCAATATTAAATAAAGTTATCAAAAGAGAAGATCCGCCGTAGGAAATCAGCGGAAGAGGAACACCAGTTAAAGGAACAAGGGAAACCATTGATCCAAGATTTAAAAATGATTGAATAAAAATAATACTAGTTAATCCCGCTGCCAAAATTTCTCCAAAGCGGTCTTCCGCCTCCAAAGAAATTTTAATTCCTCTTGCCAAAATAAGCCAAAAAACGATGATCAATCCGGTTGCTCCCAAAAAACCAAATTCTTCGCCAATTACGGCGAAAATTGAATCAGAAGCGGCGTCAGGCAAAAAAAGATATTTTTGCCTTGACTGGCCAATTCCCCTTCCCAACCAGCCTCCTGATCCCAATGCCAAAATTACCTGCCTTAAATGATATGAAGTATTTAAAGAATCGTTTTTGGGGTTTAAAAAAGCTTTAAACCGGCTTAAGCGGTAAGAAGAAGTAAAAATAAAAATCATAATTGCTATTAAAGAAAGAAAGGCGAAAGAAAAAATTTCTTTTAATCTGGCGCCGCTAACAAAAAAAACCACAAAAGCGGAAAAAATTAAAATAAGGGAAGTTCCCAAGTCTGGTTCAAGAATTACCAACAAACCTACCAGGCCAACCAAAAAAAGAAACTGGCCGAAATTTCTTTTTTTCTCAAACATTGAGGCCAAATAAATAACAAAGGTTGTTTTTGCCAATTCCGAAGGTTGAAAATAAAATTCCCCTATTCCCAACCACCTTCTCCCTCCCCAAATCTTTAAACCAATTCCCGGGATTAAAACCAAAATCAACAAAATTAAAGAAAATAAAAACAAAGGAAAAGAAATTTTTTTCCAAAAATGATAATTGACAAGACTGGCAAAAATAAGAAAAACCAACCCCAGAAAGGCCCATAAACATTGCAGTCTAAAATAATGAAACTTGTCGGAAAAAGTCTGAACCGCCATCACAAAAGAAGCGTCAAAAACCATTAAAAGTCCAAAAATTACCAAAAAAAGGGTAAGAAAAAAAAGCCAGCGATCAGGTTTTGCCTGCTGAGATTTTAACTTTATCATTCTTCAAGTTCTAATTTCATTTTAATAAGACTCGCCAGATTTTTAAAATTTTTTAAAATTTTTCCCTCTTTATCCAAAACTTTATGATTAAAATCTATTTTTGCCAGTTCTTGTTCGGGATTAACGATTCTTCCCTGAAAGGAGGTTGAAAGCCAAAATTCGTCTTTTTTAAGATTTTTGGGGAAATAATCCGGCCTAAGAAAAACTAATTTTCCTTCCAAAAAATGATAAATTCCCGGAAAGATTTTTCCCTTAACTTTTACCGGTTTTTGCCGGTCATTTCTCACCACTATCTCGCTTCCTTCGATTTCGGGTAAAAGATAAGGGGAATTATCAAGACTAAACCGATAATTAAAGGCGGACAAATGATAAAGTAACATCGGTATTTGGCCAAAATTTTGCTCAAGTTTTGTAAAAAAAGGAACCGAGGCGGTAAGTCGGGCGTTATCTTCCGACAAAAAAATTTTTCCGGTTGATCGCTCAACAATAAAATCCAAACCAAAAAATCCTTTATAACCATTCCTGTCCATAATTTTTCCCACCTCTTCGGTTATTCTGTTAATCTGCTCAATCTGCCCTTCTTCTAACTCCGCTGGCCATTGCCGGCCGCAAGTAGCGGCCGGAAGTGAAGTCAATCCTAAAGTTGCCTCAATTTGTTGAGCCGGCGGACTGACTAAAATTTTTTTGTTATAAACACAGGCGTTGTTTAAAACTGTTTTTCCTAAAATAAATCTGGTTATTTTTACTTTTTTGTTACCAAACTGCCGCTTCAATAGACTAAAGCGTTGGTCGGAATCGATAAAAAAAGTGGTATTTCCCGCCCATCCCCGGCCAAATTGGATCACCAAAGGCAAATTGTATTTTTCTTTTAACTTTTGAAAATCCAAATTGGCTAAAATTTCCGTTTCTCCTTCGGGGACAGGAAGCTTTTCCTTTCGGCAAATTTCATAAAAACTAACCTTGTCTTCAAAAATTCGATTAATTTTCGCCGAATTGCCAATTTTTAAAAACCCATATTTTTGGCAGACAAAATCAATCTTGGCTGAAGGCTTAAAAAATAAAATATTAGGAATTTCTTCCTTGCTTTCTTTTTTAATATATTCCAAAACTAAAGGATGGTCAATTATCCTACTTGTGCTGCGGAAAATTTTATTTCTTTCTCGCAAAACTTTTTCCAAACAAAAAACCTTAATTCCCGCCTCAACCAAATAATCAACCAAAGGATGATCATCAAGACAAACAATATGATAATTTGGCAGCAAATTCTCAATCCCGATGCCTCTGGTCACATCGTTGGTAACGTAAAAAACCGGATCGGTTATCTTTTTAAAAAAATCCACCTTTCTCACTTAATTTTTATCAATTTACAATTTAAAATTAATAATATTTTTTCCCGGTCAATAAACAAACAGTCTTTCCTAATTTCCACCCCTTTTTCCTTGCTTTCCAAACTGCCGCCAAAGTTAAAGCTCCCTCAGCCGAAGTGGCAATTTTTCTTTTTTCCAACCAATTCTCCGCTTCTTTAATCTCTTTATCCCCAATTACCCAACCCCATCCTCCAAAATCCTTAATAATTTTAATTGCTTCTTCCTTTCTGGGAGTTGTTTTGGCTACCAAAGCGCGGGCTAAGCTTGTTTCCGTTTTTACAAAATTTTTGTCAAACTTTCCGGCAATTTCAAAAACTTTAGTTGACTGACAGCAATAAATTCTGGGGAAAAAACCTAAAATTTTAAACCCTTCAGCCATACCCACCAAACAAGTGGCTGAAGAAACAGGCAAAAAAATATCATCTGTCTTTCCCAATTCCTGGAAAATCTCAAAGGCAATAGTTTTATAACCTTCCACCCCAAGCGGATCCAAAGAGGGTCTTAAATTTTTAAATCCGAATTTTTTGGAAAATTTCAAAGAATCGCTTAGCGGCCGATCGGACAAAGTTATTTTTGCTTGATATTCCCTTACTTTTTCCAATTTTCCTAATTCTATATTTTTTGGCAAAAAAACAAAAAGGTTAATACCCGCTAGTTGACAATAAGCCGCCGCCGAAATTGCCGCGTTTCCCGAAGAAGAAATCACCAAATTTTTTTCTTTGGCCGCATACGCTTGGGAAATCTGGTAAGCCAAACCCCTGTCTTTTAAAGAACCGGTAGGATTTAGGTCTTCCCTTTTAAAAATAACTTCTTCTTCAATTAAGGGAGTCTGGCCTTCATCCAAACTTAACCAATATTTTTTTTCAATCGGGGGAAAATAATGATGGTATCTCCAAATTCCCCTTGCTTTTTTATCCTCTTGCAAAATTGCCATTTCTATTTTAAATTATACAGTATGGAACCAACCAAAAAATATGTTGAGTCGGTCTTTTGCCAAGACTGCAACGATCCAATTGAAATAAACAGGGAAATTGAGGTGGGCGAGATTATTGAATGCCCAACCTGTGGAGCGGAAATGGAAGTGGTAAGCCTTGAACCGGTAGTTGTCTCTTTGATTGAGGAAGAAAAATAATTTTTGAAAGAAAAGATATTTTTTTATATCTTTGCATCTTTATATACCCCGTATCTCCATCTTATCTCCCTCTACTATCCCAATCTTTTCCGCCATTCCTTCATTTATTTCCAATACATATTTAGCTGTTTTTTCCGGATTAATACTTGGACAGAGCAAATTTTTTTCACAGGGTGGAGTATTTTTGCTGATATAAACTATCCGAAAATCCCCACCAATCCAAATAATATCTAAGGGCAAAAAAGTGTTTTTCATCCAAAAAGGATAAATTCCCTCTTTTTCAAAAACAAAAAGCATTCCTTTGTTTTCCCCCAATTCTTTCCTAAACATCAAACCCTTAGCTCTTTCTTCCTCTGTTTTTGCCAATTCCACCTCAAAACATTGATTTTTAAAACAAACCTCATTTTTCTTCTTTTCTTCCAAACCAAAACCCCCACTTAGAGGATCTTTAAAAAGGAAAATTTTTGGCGGCCAAAAAGTAAATAAGGCAAAACTTAACAAAAGCAAAACCAAAAAAATAATAAAAAACACCCCATAAATTTCCAATTTTAAAATTTTTTTAATTGAATCTTCTCTCATTTTTATCTAATCAAAAAGCCTGTCTAATTGTGAGCTTAGTTTGTCTTGCCGTTGACGAATAATTAATCGTAAAACCCATTATCATTTCTTCAGGAACTCCCATCTTTACTAAATTTTGCCTGTATCTTTCAATTTGGGACCCTTTTCCTCCCTTCCCTACTTCAAAAATTAAACACCGCCCATCAGGTCCAATTCCTACAAAATCCGCCCTTCCTACACTCCCAAGATATACTTCAGAAAACCCTACTAGTTCTGGTCCTTCTCCCTGATCAATTTCTATTGGATAAAAAATCGGCGCTAAAATTGGCCAATTTGCTGCAAAAAAATTTATCACCCTTTGATGCATTTTTTCCTCCCAAGATCTTACTCCGCAACCTGCTTGATTAAAAGTCAAATCTCTTAAAATCCCCGCCCTTTCTTTTAAATCTGGTGGGGGAGTATATTTCATATCTTTTTTTACTAAAACTTGCCAATCTCCTTGCCAGACTGTTACAAATTGATATTCAATTCCCATTTCTCCTCTGTCTGTTTCCTTTGGTTTTCCATTTTCGTCCAATCCCCCCACTATCTGATATCCCCCCAAATTTTTTCCTTTATTTTCCGGTCTGGTAACACCCACACTTATTTGTCCCTTTACTCTTTGTTCTGAAGATCCCGGCAAACCTCCATTTCTTTCATTCATATTTATTTATCTTTTTACTTTAAAATTATTCTACCGCCTCTCAAGCGGAATAAATAACCTCTAATGGTCAACTACTGCAAATAACTGGAAAACCAAAGTCTTTTCTTCTTTGAAAATTTTTATCTCTTTTATATGAAATATAAAAACAAAAAAACGAACAATCCATCTTAAAATAATTGCAAAAAAATATAAAACAATCAAACAAAAAATCACCATCATCGCCAAAACATTATTAGAAAAGAGGTTCATTATAAGGAGCAAAAGAAAAGGAAAGGTAAAGTATTTTACCAGTCTTTTTAAAAATAATTTATAACTATAACCTTCTTTGTTCATAAAATAATCATACCAACATTTCAACTTCTAAAACTCTTATTTGTTGCATTTTAAAACAAAAAATCCCCAAAGGCAAAATGGGGCAATTAGTAATTCGCTAATACGTTAACTTTTTAATATAAATTAATTTAATCAGCTTTCCACAGCCCGTGGATATTGCAGTAAATACGCGCTCCCAGATTATTAGCGGAGAGAACCTTAAATTCTGCTTCTGGTTTGTCGGAAGGACTCAAAAATTTTTTTAAAACAAAACCATCGGCTATCAATTCAATCCATTGAATATAGTGTTTTTCTTCCATCGGGTGGGGAACAGAACCAACTTTAACCACCACCTTGTCTTGGTTTTTCTCAATAATTGGTAAATGCTTTTCTTTTCCCATATCTTCAGTTTTCTCTTCCAGTAATTCCATTTCCTGCCCACAACAAACAAGTTTTCCTCCCCCTTCATTTATAAGTTCAACGATGTTTCCGCAAATATTGCAACGGTAAATTTTCTTCTTCTGTATCATTTTTTAGCCGCCTCCATTCCGGCTTTAATAGATGCTTCCACTTCTTCCTTCGTCAAACCAAGACCTTCCGCTTCCATTTTTGCCACCCCTGGTCCAAAAAATCTTGTTATTAATATTAAGCTTTCTTTCGCTTCTCTTCTTTGTCTTTCTGGATCAAGCAATTTTTCAATTGAAACACCTACGTTTTCTACCATAGCAACCATATTTTACCAAATTATTTACTTAAAATAAATATTTGTCTTTTGAGGCTTACGAAATCCAGCGTCAATCGCCTCTTTTTTGCTACAAAACCGCGGTCGCTCAAATAAAGCTGGACTTCAACATTGTGGTAAACGCCGCACTCGGCAGGTAATAAATCTTGCCGTTGGGTGTGTTCCCTCGCCAGCGCCCCCACCGCTTTCCCCACAAATCCAATCTACCTCTTTTAACAGTAGGTTTGCAAACTAAACAGGAAGAAATATATCCTCCTAATAAACCTCTTAATTTATCAAGATTGTTTCTATTATAATATTATTATGACAAACGAGATTGAAATAAACTTCAAAGTTATTGATAAAGAAGGACTTCTTCAATTTTTAAGATCCATTAGCCGAGAAACTACATCTAAAATAAAAATGACATATTTGGGTAAACCCAAAGATGACTCTTTTTACATCCGGATAGAAGAAATCAGCAATGCAGATGGCGACAAAAAGTTCGTTACTGCAAAAGGGAATTTTAGGACAGTTAGGGGTGTTAACAAAAGAAAAGAGATCACAATTCCATTTTCAGTCTCTTCTAAACAATACATTGATTTTTTAACTTTGATAGGAATGAAGTTACGTGATTCAAAATCCAAAGTCCGACATGAATTTTGCGTTGATAACTTGAAAATAACTTTAGACGAGTGGGGCGTTCCTGAGTTAGGCGATAGGCTTGAAATTGAAGGGCCGAATGAATCAGCAATTAAAGAATTTACCTCCAGAATTGTAAATTATTGTTACCCTACTCCTTCAAAATAAGTTTTAGTGTGAGGGTTTAAAGTTTTTTGCCTTTTTTATTTTCGTTTCGAATATATTAAAATAATTCCCCTTTAGATAATTGACTGGTTAAGTTTATTCAATTCTCGGTAAATCCCAAGCTGTAATTATTCCCACCATTCTTTCACTTTCTAATCCCTTATTTGTCACAAAAACCGCACCCAATCTTTTCTGTTGAAGTATTAATTATTCTCTTAGTCTTATTTACTTTAGATTTTTTGCGGATAGATCGAACCGTACCATTTTGGCAATAAACTAAAGTTCTTTTAGCTCTTTCTTGAATAGATAAGGGCATTTCATTAATAAAAGTCCCTATGGCCTTGGTCATTTTTCCTTTCTGTAACTCGGTATCAATTTAATTTTTTCTTACCTCTATAGAGTTTCATTCTGACTTTTCGGCCATACTCGACTGCTGGTTGAGTAAAGCCTTCCTTCGCGATAAATTTGGTGACGCCTCTACGGTGTGCTTTAACAACTTCTGGTTTTGGAACTGGAGCCGACCAATCCTTCATTTCCATTTTTCCACCACCTTTTGTTACTGCATCAGGATTGCCGGGTCCTCCTATTCTTTTAGCTCCGTGGGCTTTTGCCTTTTGTCTTTCATAGTTAGCTCCCCTTTTCTGAGGCATTCCGCGCCTGTTACTTGGCATTATTATCACCTCCTAACTATTGTCCTTGGATATTACATTCATATTTACCGGTTTCTAAGAGATGGTCCTCCGCATCCTGGCGATTGTCTTCACCGGCAAGTAATGCATATCTAAAATAACACTCTTTGGCTCGAATATTATTTTTGAGACAATTATTTTCCTCTTGATCTGATAAATGCCTGTTATATTGAGATCTTAAATTTTCAGCCTTACCAACGTAAACTCTCGACAGTTTACCATTTACACCATCATTCCGTAGTACTTTATAAACACCTCCAGATTCTGGGATTAAATAAGAATTAGATCCTAAATACCTAATATCCTGGCTCCAATTTAGATTAGTACAGCTCATTTTTTTCACCCCCTCCTATCCAACCAACTTTAATAACATCTTTTACCACTCCTTGTATTACAAAATTCTCAAATATGTAAATAGGCTTGTTTTGGGGATTGTCAGAGTCAGGAGCCAAAATATAACAACCTTGTCCCCTTTTTAACCTTTTAATAGTCGCTTCGTCTCCTATTAAGGCAACTACTATATCCCCAAAATTGGCAGTTGATTGCCGCTTAACCAAAACATAATCTCCATGATTTATGTCCGCCAAATTCATACTGTCCCCTGTTGCTCGAAGGAAAAAATAATCTCCATAATCTCCTTTTAACTGCGATTTGCTATAGGGAATGTAGGCTTCAATATTTTCTTCTGCTAACAACGGCCTTCCACAGGCTACATTACCAACCAAAGGAATATTTACTTTTTCCTCGGTAGTTAAATTAAGTTCAATACTTCTTGCGTGATATTTTTCGCTTCTAATAAAGCCCTTATTTTTTAAAGCATCTAAGTGTCTTTGAATAGAACTAATCCCAGAATAGCCCAAAAAACGACAAAGTTCTTTTAAAGTTGGCGGTTTCCCATACTTTCTAGTTAACTCCTTTATTGCAGCCAAAACATTTTTTTGTTTTTGAGTTAAAGTTGTTCCCATATTGCGTAAATAATATCACACATAGCGTAATCTGTCAAGAAAAAAATATTAAAAGTAAACAGAAAGGTAAAATTAATCTATCATTATGGGGATTACTTGTAAGGTATCTTGGCCCAAAATATCAACTACCCGTACTGCTATTTTATATTTCCCGGGACTTGGATATTCGTGTTGGATTGATTCTAATTCTAAATTTCGATTTCTTTTGGTTCTAAACGACTGCCATTCATTTTCAAAAATATAATTTCCAGTCCAAACTTCTTCCTCCTCGCCATTTTTCCCGATTCGAACAATTTCTTTTTTGCTCTCATAATTGAAATCAACCGCCCAGTAATCAATCCAGTCAGACCATTTTTGGGTTAAAATCTCCCGCCGAACTATTCCTTCTTCATCCTTTTCTATTTTAATTATTTGTCCGTTTTCAATAGCTACTTTACTTCCACCCTCCCGCAAACTTTTTTCAATGTCTTCGATATCGTCTTGGGTGTAATTAGTAACAAAATCGCTCAGTCTGACACTAACCTTATGGCCATTTACTACCGGTTTTACTTCTAAATAGGGGACATCGTAAAACTTAACTTGCCCTTTCTCTACCGCCTGTCTGTCAAAAACTTCGCGGGGAATGTTTTTTAAACGCAAATTTACTCCCTGTTGCTCCATTTCTTCTTGGATATACGGAAGTAGTCCCATTTCAAAATCAAAGCCTAAAATATCTACTTTGGTTATGGTTTTTTCTCGACACTCTTTTAAAATATCTTCAATTTCAGCACGTGTAACCGGAAAATCAAGCGGGCCAACATAAACAAAACGGTCGCCTCGCTTACCATGGAAAGTACGAAAATCATCGACTGGATGAGCGTGATAAGCTTCTAAAATCAAGCTGATATACTGTTCATGTTTAAGTTTTTGTTGCTTTTTTTGTTCTTCCTCGGGTAAATCAGTGTTTACTTCAAAAAAATACCGCCGTTCATATTTGCCTAAATTCAGAATTTCAAAAGCCCGATATGGTTTTCCTTCTTTTTTCAACTCTCTTTGAACCTGAATCATTCGCTTACGAGTAGTGTGAATCGCAAATCTTCCCAAATCACACATAATCCACTTCCTACCTAATTTCTCCGCAACCGCCCCTGTTGTGCCAGAACCACAAAAGAAGTCGGCAACTAAATCATTTTCGTTGGAAGATGCTTCAACTACAAATTTCAAAAGTTCTTCTGGTTTTTGGGTTGAGTAATAACCACCCTGATCTCTTTCTTTTGACGCCGACCCCTGAATGTATGAAATTTCCCAAACGTCAGACATTTGAACACCTAAAGATTTTTCTTGAGTAGCCCGCAATACTTTCTCGCCAGTTTCTTTTCTCGTTGACACAATTTTTTGATCTCCAAAAGCCTTCAAAGTAGATGGTGCTCTTTCTTCATACAGTTGGTTCCAAAGAAAATTACTGGCCTTTGAATACCTTAAGATTACATCGTGCATTTTTTGGAAGTCTCTCGAAGGTGCTGGCCACCTTCTATATCTCCACACAACCTCGTTTCTAAGATTCTCCTTCCCAAAAACATCATCCAAAATCAATCTCAAATGACTATTAACGCGGTAGTCACAATGAACATAAATACTGCCGTCGTCTGCTAGTAATTGATGCATCAGTTTTAAGCGCTCGTACATCATTGTTAGATAAGATGACAGGCCTCTTTGCCAAGTATCACGATAGGCAATTTCTTCCAAAACCGAAGGTTCTTTCACGGCCTCCTCATCGCCTACTTCAATCGTAAAAGAAAAATCCGCCCCAACGGCAAATGGCGGGTCAATATAAATCAACTTCAAACCCCCTTCTTTTTCAATCTCCTCCCTCATTGGGCCGTTGACCAACGAGGATAAAACCAACTTGTTATCTCCCCAAATCAGTTTGTTTACCCAACCGCTTTTTTGACGACCACGAACATCAATATCAAGAATTCCCAACTGTTCGTTTCTCTCCTGTCGAGGTTCGTCAATTAGTTCTATCGAATGAAAAGGTAAGACAGCATTAGTTACATCCTCACTGCGACCGTTCCAAAATAAAAAAACATCTTCCTCATCGGGAGCCATCTTATAAAGTAATTCTTTAGGAATAACCTTGCCCGACTTGATAAGTTCTAAAACTTGCTTTTGTTCTTCCGCTGAAAGTTTATGTTTATCTTTTGACATATTCTTTCTCTATTTTAAACAAATCAATGATATCTTGAAAGGTCTTAATATCATCCCTATGTTTAACCCAATCTTCCTGTTTAACATAAAGTGGAATAAAATGATATGTTACTTGAGAAATATTAGCATCCTGACACCAAATGATTAGCCGGTCAATTTTTCGAGGGTCGTCTAAATCGGCAAGTCCCTTTGTTTCAACAACATAAACATTTCTGGTATCTTTTTTAACCAGAAAATCAGGATAATAATCGTGGATATTACCATCTTCACCAACATATTCAATTTGAAAATGAACATTGTAGGTATTTTTGGCAAAAGAAATAATATCTGGCGCACCATCCAAAAAACGAGCAAACTCCAATTCAAATTGAGAATCACCTACTACCTTGTTGAAAACCGATTTTTGGGGGGTAATATAATCCTGATGGGTAAAAACTTGAGGTCTGACATCCCTAAGTTTAATATAGTTTTTAACTTCTGTCCCGCCTTTATCTGTCACGGTCAGTTTATTAATAGCATCCCGAAATGTATTTATAATCGCATTTTTCACTTCTAATCGCGAAAGATTACGAATAATGTTAGCATCATTTAAATCAACTTTCTGACCAAATAACCTTTCTTCAATGAATTCTTTAACTTTTGGATAAAGTTCGTCAAAACCACTAAAAAGGCGTGTTTCGCTAAGAATAGCGGAGACAAAAAAACGAATAACACTTCGGTAGTCCGGGTTATTAATATCTAAAATAATCCGATGCGACTCTTTGCCATCAATATCGGCAAAAATAATTTCCCTTTGTTCTTCTGGCGAAAACTGATGAATTCTTTGAGGTTCAAACTGCAAATCATCAAGCTGTATTTCCTCCAACCTTTTGTATTCTTTGTAAACTCTCGGTGTTAGCCTGGGGATTTCAATATCTAATTTTTCTAAATCCTTATGAATGTTCTCGCGATCTGGCTCAATAATCAATGGAGTAAAAGAGGGAGCATCTTTACCCATCTTGCGATAACTAAATTCAACTCCTTCCTGCTTAATTGACTCTACAAATTCAATAAAAGCTTCAGTGCCAATAACTGCCAGTTCCTCATAAACATCGAGATCAAACATTTTTCTAATTCCCCGGCCTATTGTCTGTTCTGGGAGAATCTTTGCCTTATGGGTGAAGGGACGTAAACCAACAATAACTCCAACAGTTCGAACATCCCAACCCTCTTTAAGCATCATTACAGAAACTAAGGCTTTATGAGAGCTTTGGGGGTCGTCTATATTATCAGCCGCTTGTCGCAATTTTTGTAATTCCTTCTCGTTGGCCTTAGTTTCGCTAATTTCTCCTGTTTCTTTGGTATGAATAACTAAAACCGCATTTTTAAATTCTGGATAACGACTTTTTAAATAATCCTCAACTTTATCCGCTTGCGTTGTAGTTGTAGTCATAATAAATAATTTGGGGATTTTCTTATTTTTTAACTGTTCATATTGCTTTTTCCATTCCTCATAACCAAGCTGAATATAATCTTCGTATCGCTTAATATAGTCATCAGTTGTTTTTTCCTCTAATTTAGCTCGTGAGGCCTGATCCGGTAAAACCGGCATTTTAACAATGTTTTGTTTAATTGCTTCAACTAATGGATAATCGCATATTGTTTGAACAAAAATCGAACCATCCTGATTTTTAGGGGTAGCAGAAAAATCTAACTCCAGAGAAATCCCAGTATTATATTTTAACTTCATTTGATTATTAATATCCTCCACATTTTCAAACCATTTTGTCCCTAATCGAACGCCATGAGCCTCATCGTTAATAACCACCAAATCTTTTATTTTATTTCCCCGAAGAAGCTCACCGAGATCAAGATTATTTCCGGTATCAGCATTTGGAGATGGTTTATTCCCCATAAAGTAACTTGCAATATCTTTTCCGTCAAACTTATTCTCATTATTTTCGTCAGCTCCGATCCGATGACGATTGGTTAAATAAATATTACCTCGCGGCGAAAGAGCTCGAAGATCATCTTGAAGATGAACAGTTAACTGAAAATCGGTTTTCCAATTTTTATCCTTGAAACCATCCTCGGGAATAATAGGATCCTCTTTGAAAATTTCAAGATTAGCAAAATCCTTTTTTAATCGGTCAAGAACAATGATGTTTGGGGCAGTGATTAAAAAATTCGTTGAAAGAGGAGAGTTTAGTTCATAAATCTTATGAAAATACGACCACGCCAAAAGCAAACTGGCAACTTTTGTTTTTCCAGTCCCGGTAGCCATTTTAATCACATATCGCGGCCAGTTTTCATCAAACATTCCCGTACTAACCCGACCAGAAGAATCAAACTTTAAAAGCTCATATTTGTCACGGGCTTTAACAACTTCATAAAGATAAATTACTGATTCGACTGCCTCTCGTTGAGCAAAATAGTAGCGAAAAAGTTTCTGTTCCCCATCTATTTCTTTAGGATGTTCGTGTTGAAACCAATATTCCAAAAGAGCCCTAGAAGTTTCGCTAGCGCCTTGATATCCTTTTTTACGCCATTCGTTAACGGCGATTCTGATTTTATGAACTAAAGGAGGGAGTAAATTTATATAAGCCTCGCCAAATAAAGTATCCTGCGAAGGAGCCCACCGCTGATAGGGGTCAAGAATTTGAAATGGATCTTTAATAAAATCTCTTTTTTCTTCCATTGTTTATTTAAACAGAATAGGTTTTAACTTACGAAAACTACTATAACTATTTTGACTTATAATAATATGGTCCAAAACCTCTATTCCTAATATTTTACCAGCTTCTACTAGTCTTTTGGTAATTTCTAAGTCTTCTTCGGAAGGTTGAGCATCACCGGAGGGATGGTTGTGGGCTAAGATCACTTGGGCGGCGTGGGCTAAAATTACTTCTTTAAATACTTCACGCGGGTGGACAAGATTAGCATCTAAGGTTCCCACGGAAACATCAGTAATTTTGATTAATTTATTTCGGCTATCCAATGCTAAAACCAAAAAATGTTCTTTCTTTTCTTTTCCTAATCTTTCCTTCAAATAGTCAACCACTTCTTCAGGACAATTAAGAGAAATTTTTCCGGGAATTTTTTCTTTCTTGTATCTTTCTAAAAGCGCCTGAAAAAGTTTTATCCCAAAAATATTATTTGGACCAATTCCTTTTATTTGCTGAAGTTCTTCCGAAGAAGCATCCAAAACTTGGCGCAAACTGCGAAACTTTTTTATTGCCTCTTTTGCCATCGCTTTGCAATCCCGACGCGGAGTTCCCAAAGTTAAAAGAAGCTCCACCACTTCATAATCCAAAAACCCCTCCAGCCCTCCATCCAAAAATCTTTTTCTCAATCTTTTTCTATGGCCTTGAAAGATTGGTTTTTCTTTTTGGGGCCTTTTGGTTTTTGCCATCTAACCAAATTTTAACACAATCCTTTAAATATAAAATAAATATAAAAAAATAGGAGGTTTTATATTAAAATGAAATTGATGGTAACGGAAAATCCTTCGGATGTTATTTATGTTGATCGAATATCGCTTCCTGATCGAATTGAAGCTCTTTCTTTTGTTTTCGCAGATATTCTTTCTCCAAAAGGCTTTCTTCCTCCTGAAGCAATTAAAGGAGAGGTTTTAGATTTAGGCTGTGGACAGGGAGCGGGGCGTAGATATTAATGATTATCCGGACAGAAATCCCGAAACTTATCCTCGTTTTCAAAAAGCCAGCGCTCTTGATTTTCTCAAACAAGTTCAAGAAAGCAATCAACAATTTGATTTAATAATTTCTGTAGGTATGCCGCCAGAAGAAGTGGAAAAAATCATTGAAGAGATTGACCCGGATAAAATTTTAAAAAGAAAAGGACATATTGTTTTAATCGTTGATTCACCTTTAAGGCCCCAAAAAACAGGAAAATTCCAAATTAAAGAAGGCCAGTATCCCGCAGATGCCTATATTGCTTATTACTCGCGGATTTAAGATAAATAATTACTCCTCCCACCTTCCCTCCCCTTTCATCCCCAGCAAAATCCCTTCTTTGTTTGGAAGCTCTAGGCGGAGGAAAAAACGGTTGCCATCGGCAAAAACCGGACCGCTGATAACCGGCTGTTTTCCTATTCCAAAAATATCAACTTCTCCTTGACGAGGCTGACCAAAAAAGGAAATATCTTCCTGGCTAATTTCCGCCTCAAACCACAAGCTTTCCCTTTCCAAAATTTTAAAAGAATAGGAAGCCGGAGTAATATAAATTTCCGGAACAAGGTTGCTGTCATCCAAAATTACCCCTTCAACCGGAGAAAAAAGGTCTGTTTGATCCAATCTTGCCTTTGCCAGCTCAACTTCTTTTACCGAAGCATTAAGTTGGGCCTGTTTTTCCGCTTTCAAATATTTTGTCAGGTCGTCTTTAGGTTCGCCTTTTTGAAGATTAAAAATCTCAAATTCCGCTCTTGTTTTTTCATAATCCGCCAGCTGCCGGTCCAATTCTGTCTGAAAAATTTTTTTCTCCAAAGAAGCCAAAAGCTCTCCTTTTCTTACCATCTCCCCGGCTTTTTTAGCCAGCCGAATCACTTTTCCCGCCAAAGCAAACCGCACTTCGACTATCTTTCCTTTAATTTCTCCTTTAAAAATTCTTTGTGCCATTTAAAAAATTATTTCACCCCCTTCTTTTGCTTGAAAATTTCAATCTTGACAAACATTTATATTTTGATATAATGTTTTTAATCACCAGGGAGAAAACGAACCATAGACTGCGTGTCTATGAGCGACGCCTCCCACTTTTATTTTCTTCAAACTCTAACCTTTGTTTTTCAAAAATAATAAAAGTTTTATATTTTTGAAACCTTCTCAACAACGAAGATTCTGTTTTAGCATTGGGAATAACAATACCCAGTAATTTTCTCTTTTTCTCCAAATAATCATATAGGCAATAAAAATCACCGTCTCCCGAGACAATAACCGCCTTATCATAATTTTTAAACTCTATCGCTGCGGCGTATAAAACCAATTCAGCATCAATGTTGCCCTTGGGTTTTCCTATATTATCTTTGGTTGTGGGTTTAAAAATTAGTTCATAACCAACAGACTGCAAATATTTATATAGTCTTTGGTTTTCCTTAACATAACCAATAAATAAAAATGCTTTTTTGACCTTGAATTTATCAGATAAATAGCGTCTAAATTTTTTGAAATCTAATTTCCAGCCCTTGTATATTAATTTTTTGTTTTTGAAAATATCTTTAGATGTTCCCAAATTAAGATTTTGGCTATCTATGAAAGCATATATTTTCTGTCGTTTTTTTTCTTTTTTTTCTCCTTTAAAAATTCTTTGTGCCATTTAAAAAAATTTTAATCTTGATTAGCCCAGATTTTTAACCTTCTTAAACCGTCTTTTCGTTTTTGGGAATAATATTTCAAAACATATTCATAACCCTCTCTTGTTTTTTCAAACCATTTTTGCTCGCCAATATCTTTTAAAGGATCAATAACTTTTATTCTTCCAGTATGAACTCCGGTAACAGCACTTAACCGTCCAGAATGGGCGTAAATTACTTCCCGGGGATAGCCTTCTTTGTCTCTCTTAATTCTTAAAATAATAGCAATATGTTTTCCGCCCTGAAATCTTATAAAATCTCCGACTTTTATGTCTTTAACTTTTTTTATCAAAACAGAATTTTTTTCATTAGTTAAACAAAAAGCATTAACTTTTCGGACGCCTTTTCCTCTTACTCCTTGAACAAAATCGTAAATTCCCTTTCCTCCTTTTTCTTTATCCAAAGCATCAGCCATATGATAAACAAAACCAGAACAATCTACCCCTATTCTATGGTGCTCCATAAATCTTCTAATTTGGCCAGAAGAAAGTTTTTCCAAATCAATATTATTCTTTTTTGCCGCCTCAAGGGTGGCTTTGGTGATTTGAGCTGGAGTTCCTTTACCTTTATATGGGCCGCTTAAAAGAATTCTTTGCTTATTAGACCAATAAGGACACCTGACTTTTTTCCCACCCAAAGGCAAATGGGTATACTCGTAATATAGCGTTTCTAAAGCCTTTGATTTTTCAACCATTGAAATGAATAATGAATTAAGAATGATGAACCATGAATAATAAAATCAGTTGACTTGACTAATCCCAAAGTTCATAGTTCATAATTCATAGTTCAAAGCTAAATGACTGCTAGCCAGATCCCAAAAATGGCCAATATTATTCCCGCCAACCAGGCTCTCATTACAATTTTCGGCTCTTCCCAGCCGATACTTTGCAACCAAAGATGAAGCGGAGCCGCCAAAAATAATTTTCTTTTGAAAACAACCTTAGAAAACATTTGCAAAAAACTTGATAAAATTTCCATAACAAAAATCCCTCCTATTACAACCAGGGCAACAATTTTTCCAATTAAAAGCCCGGTTACCGCCATTGTGGCCCCAAAAGATAAAGCTCCACCGTCACCTAAAAAAATTCTTGCCGGATAAACGTTAAAATACAAAAAAGCAATCAAAGCCCCAATCCACAAAGCCAGAAAAACAGATAAAGGTGTATCAATTATGGTATGCGATAAAATCCAAAAAGCAAAAAGACAAATCATCCCCAGTCCTGCGGCCAAACCATCAAGGCCATCAGTAATATTAAAAGCGTTGGTAAAAGAGACGATAACAAAAGCGGAAAAGGGAATATAAAGCCAGCCCAATTTAATCACATTTAAAAAGGGAACATAAACAAAATCAATTTTCAAATTTAAATAAAGCATCGCTCCTATGATCAAGGCTAAAGCCCATTGAATTATAAACTTGTGGCGCAATCTTAATCCGAAAATTCCCTTTTGGGCCAAACCAAAAAATTTCATCAAATCATCGTAAAATCCCAGAATTCCAAAGGAAATAAAAGTAAAAAAAATGACATTTAATTCATCTTTAATCGGATAAAGAGTGGAAATATAAACCCCCAACAATTTTAAAAAGGGAAAAAGAAGAAGATAAAGAAAAAAAACCACAAAAATTATCAAAACGCCGCCGCCAATAGGAGTACCCGCTTTTGATTTGTGAAATTTATCAAAAATTGGAGTTCTTTCTCCTAAAAAATCCTTAGTTTTTTGAACTTTTCTTAAAAATTTTAATTTATAAAGAAGATTAATATAAGGAATAATCAAAACACTGGAAATCAAAAAAGAAAAAAGCAATAATCCTAAATATAAAGCCATCATTTTAAGCTTGGACAAGTTAAACAAGATTTATAAAAATGACAAGAAACTTTATCACATCTAACTTTTTTTCCTTCAAGAATCAAAATTATTCTTTCCATATGCCTTAACAAAGATCCTTTTAAATAAATCATATCATCTTTTTTCAAAATTTTTTCTAAAATTTTGGCAGCTTCTTTAACATTTTTTGCCCAAAAAGCCTTTTTTGAAGAAAAACCTGATTTTACCGCCGAATCAATTATGTATTTAGTTAATGGCCCAACCGTTATCAAATAATCAATTTTTATTCTGGCAATAGTTTTACCCACCACTCGATGGCCTTCTTCGGAAAAATCTCCTAACTCTCCCATCTCTCCCAAAACCACTATTTTTCTTTTTGCCGGCAATTGATTTAAGGTTATCAAACCGCCAATAGTGGAAGCAGGATTGGCTCGCAAGGCGTCATTAAGCAAAAAAGTATCTTTGGGACCTTTTTGAATATTTAATCGACCGGCTAAGGGGGTTAATTTTCCCAAAGCAAAAATTATTTTTTCTTCCGGAACCCCCAAAAATTTTCCCACTGCATAAGCCGCCATACAGGTATTAACATGATGCTCTCCGATCAAACCGGTGGATATTTTATAAACTTTTTGGCCATCGTGAAGTTCAAATTGCAAATTATCAAGACCAACCCGAATTTTGTCTGCCCATATTTGACAATTTTTCTTATTTTTGCCGTAAAAAATAACTGGCGCCCGGCTAAATTTTGCCATTTTCCTGACATTTTCATCATCATAATTTAAAACCGCCAACCCGTCTTCCGGCAATGATTTTAACAACTTTCCTTTTTCCTCAATAATTCCTTCAAGGGATCCTAAATGTTCTTCGTCTGAATGAACCGGAGTAATTCCGGTTAAAACTCCAACTTGGGGTTTAACCAAAGATAAATGAAAATCCATTTCTTGCGGATGGTCAACTCCCATTTCCAAAATTAAAGCTTCGGTCCAAGGCTTAACTTTTAAAATCGTGATCGGTAAATTAAAAACAGTATCTAAATTAAGATCTGTTTGAATGGTTGGATATTTTTGGGATAAAACCTTAGTTATCGCTACCGTAGTGTTTGTTTTTCCATAACTTCCGGTAATTCCCACAATCCTTAACTGAGGATTCAATTCCAGCCAAATTTTTGCCAAAAATCTTCTGGTTTTATGAAAAATCTGTTTCATTTTCATTTAGTTTCTAAAGCAAAATTAATAACCATATCTAATAATTTGGCATAAGAAATTCCGGCAGCGGCCGCTTCTTTTGGCAACAAGGAATTAGGTGTTAAACCAGGAATTGTGTTTATTTCCAAAACATGCGGCTTACCTTTAGAAATAATCATATCCACCCGGCCAAAACCTCGACAACCAACAGCTTTGTAAACCCTTATCGCCGTTTCCTGAACCTTTTTGGTCAATTCTTTAGAAATTCTGGCGGGAACAATTTCTTCGCTCATTCCCGGCTGATACTTTGCCTCGTAATCGAAAAACTCTTTTTTGGGAATAATTTCCACCACCGGCAAAGCAAAAGGACTCTTGTTTCCCAACACACCACAGGTAACTTCAACTCCCGGCAAATATTCGTCGACAATAATTTGCGGTCCAAAGGAAAAAGCCTTTTTTAAAGCGGCTGGCAAATCTTTTTTCTTTCTGACAATTGATACTCCCACACTTGAGCCTTGAGCCGAAGGTTTAACCACAACCGGAAGGTCTAACTTCTCAAAAATTTTTTCAAAACGATCCTTAAAATCAAGAACTATCCAATCTGGGGTGGGTATTTTTTCTTCCTTCATTAATTTTCTAAACATTGGTTTATCCATTCCCAAAGCCGAGGCCAAAACCCCAGAGCCGGTATAAGGAACTCCTGCCAATTCCAACATTCCCTGAACTGTCCCGTCTTCGCCATATGGCCCATGCATAGCAATAAAAACAACATCAGCTTTTTGGGCAATTAAATCCAATTGTAAATTTTCTTTAACTTTCGACTTTGTTTTTCTTTCTTTCAAAAAACCGTTATTGCTTCGGGAAATTTTAGCCAAATAGTCTTTTAAAAAAGAACTTTTAGTTTTTAACTCCCATCTTCGACCGTCTTTGGAAATCACCACCGGCAAAACTTCATATTTTTTTTCGTCAAGATTTTTAACCACTTCTCCCCCGGAAACAAGGGAAACTTCATATTCGGGAGTTTTTCCTCCCATCAAAACCATAACGCGGATTTTTTTCATCGATTAATTCTTTCAATATGGGCTCCCAATTGTTTTAGCCTCTCGTCTATTCTCTCATAGCCACGATCAATTAATTCTCCGCCAGCTATCTCGCTTTCTCCTTCGGCAATCAACGATGCCAAAATCAAAGTGGCTCCCGCTCTTAAATCAGTTACATTAACTTTGCTTGCCTTAAGCTTCACCGGACCATAAATTTTGGCCGCATGGAAATATTCAGGTCGATCGTCTTCCAAATTAAAATTATAAACTGCGTCGGGGTCGGGAACGCGGGGATTAAAAAGTTCTATTTTTGCTCCCATTTTTTTTAATTCTTCAACAAAAGCAAAACGATTTTCAAAAATAGTTTCGTGGACAACCGACCAACCCCTAGCCTGAGTTAGTAAAACAACCCAAACTCCCATCCAATCAGTCATAAATCCAGGATAAGGTCTTGTTAAAACATTGCAGGCTTTTAATGGCTTTTTATAAAAAAACCTGATACCCTTTTTTCCAAGTTGATATCCTCCGCCAATTTTTTTTAGTTGATCCAAAAAGGCCCCAAGAACTTTTGGGTCAGCTTTCTGGATAAAGACATCTCCTTTTGTCGCCAAGGCTGCGCAAGCAAAAGTAACAGCCTCGTTTCTATCAGGCATCACCGAAAAATCAGTCGGTTTAAATTTTTTAACTCCTTTAATCAAAATTGTCCTTGGTTTTATTCTTTTAATCTTTGCCCCCATCTGGTTTAGAAATTTGATTAAGTCGTCAATTTCCGGTTCCTGAGCCGCATTTTCCAATATTGTTTCTCCTTCAGCTGAACAAGCGGCGATAATCATTACATCTGTTCCTCCATGAGTATTTTTGGGAAATCGATAGGTAGCACCTTTTAATTTTTTGGCGGTAATTAAATAATAATCCCCTTTTGTTTCCACTTTTGCTCCCAAAGCTTTAATTCCCTCAAGATGTCTATCTAAAGGTCTTCGACCAATTTTGCACCCTCCAGGAACAGGCAAAAGAGCCCTTCCAAATCGATAAAGAAGGGGACCAAGAAAATAGGTTGACGCCCGAGAAAGTTTGCCTTTATCTTCCGAAAATTCTTGTTTAAAAAGACCTTTCCCGGTAACTTTTAAAAGGTGATTATTTTCAAAGATAACTTTTCCTCCTAATTCCTCAATAATTTGGGCAGTGGTCCAAATATCGCCAATTTTGGAAAAATTGCGAATCGTTGTTTCCTTATCAGAATAAAGACTAGCAATCATCAACTTAAAACCAGAATTTTTGGCCCCGCAAAGTTTGACTTCGCCTTTTAATGGATAACCCCCATGGACAATAAAATATTGCATATTTAAAATTCTCCTATTCTAACGACTTCTTCTTCTAATTTTACTCCGTATTCTTTCTTAATTTTCCGCTGGATCATCGTTATTAATCCTATCACATCTTTGGCCTTGGCCCCACCCAAATTAATTATAAAATTGGCATGCTTTGGAGAAACTTGAGCTTTTCCCTTAATTCTTCCTTTAAGCCCACATTTATCAATTAACTCCCCGGCAGAGTATGGTTTAGGATTAATAAAAATAGACCCAACCGAAGGCTCCTTTGGTTGTTTTTTTCTTTTTTCAAGATTTTCAACAATTTTCTTTTCAATTTCTTTCTTATCTTTTTTTTCTAAAATAAATTCAACTTCTAAAATTACTTCGTCTGTTCTTTTAAAACGACTTTGCCGATAATTAAATTCGCATTCGGTTCTGTCAAGCCACTTTACCTCTCCAGTCGAAGTTAAAACTTTAACCCGGGAAACTTTGTCGCCTATTGCCTGCTGCCAAGCACCGGCATTACCCCTAACTGCTCCTCCCACAGTCGCCGGAATTCCCACCATAAATTCTAAACCTCCAATAGATTTATCAAGCAATTTTCTTATTAAATCTTCGGTATATAACCCACTTCCCGCAAAAACTTTTGGCGTAGTCCTCTCATCTGTGATTTCAATTTTTTTATTTTTATTTTTAATTACCAATCCTTGAAACCCCTTGTCTCCAATTAATAATTTTGACCCGTTACCCAAAATAAAGAAAGAGATCCCAATTTTTCTAGCCACACTAACAGCCTTTATTAATTCCTCCTCGTTTTTTGCTTCATAAAATAAATCTGCCGGCCCTCCAATTTTAAAAGTGGTATGGTTGGCCAAAGGCTCATTTAGTTTAACCCTATCTTTTCCCAAAAAATCAATAATTTTTTGATAATTATTTTTCATTTAATTTCTTTTTTGTTTCTTCTATCAAACTAACAAATTCCAATCCGCCCGAGGAAAGAAAAACGATTACCTCGCCTTCTTTGGTGTTTTTTTGTAAATAATCAATTATTTTTTCTTTAACCGGCTGATAAAAAACATTTTTTTGAGTTTTGGCTATGGCTTTGGTCAAATCCAAACCGCTAAGCCTATCTTTTTTGGAGATTCCTTTTAAAGAACCCGCTTTTGCGACAATCACCCGGTCTACTGGGTCAAAAACATTTGCCAATGTGGGTAAAATTTGGCGATATTTCAATCCGGAAGCGGCTGGATGGTAAACAACAATAATTCTTTCTTTTGGATAATGCTGCCTTAAGGCGAAAACGGTTCCTTTAACTTTTTGGGGGTGCTGAGCCAAATCCCAATACAAAAATCGTCCCCCAAATTTTCCCAAAAACTCTAGTCTCGTTCTTACTCCCAAAAATGACTTAACCGAATCTTCAATAATTTCCTTTTTAATATTTAAAGAAGAACATAAAGCAATTGCTCCGCAAATATTTTCCAAATTATGATCTCCTAATAAAACTGTTTGCAAATCAAAAATCTCATTTTCTCCGGAAACTTTAAAAAACGTCTTTTCTTTTTGACGAATAACTTCCTTTACCCAAAAATCGGCATCTAAATCCGCAAATGAATAACTTAATTTTCTTCCGGAAAATTTTTCCAAAACAAACCGGGAAACAGAATCTTTGTTATAAATCAAAAAACCGTCCGAAGGCAATAATTGCACTAGTTTTTTAAATGCCTTCAGATATTCTTTTTCGTTTTTAAAAACTTCTGGATGATCCCATTTTGTTGCTGTTAAAAATAAATATTTTGGTTTATAAAACATAAATTTTGGAGGATCGGTCTCAAATAAAGCCGGCGACTCGTCGCCTTCAACCACCGAATAATTAGAATTGGTTATTTTCACCCCATCTTTTAAATTTAAACAGATTCCTCCTGTCATATAAGAAGGATTTAAACCAGCATTTTCTAAAATCCAAGTCACTAAGGAAGAAATGGTTGTTTTTCCATAAGTGCCGGAGATCACAACGGAGTTCTTTTTCACAAGATAGTCGGCCAAAACTTCCGGATAAGATTTAACATTTAAATTTAATTCTTTTGCTCTTAAATATTCGGGATTTTGGGGATCAACCAGCAAAGCACTTCTTCCTGCCACTACTAAATCAGCATCTAAGGGAACATTTTTTTGATTATACCCTTCAGTATAAGAAATTTTGTTCTCCAAAAGATAAGTAGACATCGGCGGATAAATCCCTTTATGATCCGAGCCAGAAACTTGCCAGCCCAAACCTTGAAAGGCTTTAGCCAAAGGAGCCATTGTTTTTCCTGCTATTCCTATAAAATAAGCCTTTTTTTTATTCATTGGAGCTAAAAATTTACTCGAATACCAAAATTGTTCAAAATAGCTTTTAAATCTTTTTGATAAAACATTTCTAAAAATTTTTTATCTTTTAACAGATATTCTTGATTTTCTCTTTCAATCAGATATTTCAGTTCTTTTTGATCATCTGACCATTTAAATCCGTCAAAAAACTCCACTCCTTCAAATTCTACCTTATATAAGGCGCTTTTATCGTAACAAGTTCCTAAATAAATGTATTTCTTGTTGCTTTCTTTGGCCCAATTGACCGCCTCCAAAATCATTCTTGCTCCCAAAGATTGGCGAAAATAGGCCAAATCATAAAAAGAATGAGCGTATTGAACAATATTTGAGCTTAGAAAACAAACAGCATAACCAATTTCTTTTTCAGTTAATCTTTCTTTAAAGACAAAAACATAATTATAAATTCCCGATTTAAAGATGCTTCTTATACCTGCGGCGGTAAGGCTTGATTTTCCAAACCTTGAAACCATGTAATCTTTACAAAATTTTTGGACCTTGGGGGTGTAATTAAATTCTGTTAAAGGGATTAAATCAGATTCAAAATTTTGGGTCTTTCGCAAAATTCTTCTGTTTTCCGAAGAAAGTTTAAACTTAGATAAATCTACCCTTAAAGATCTGGACAAATAATAAACATTTTTAATACTTCTTATTGGCAAAAAACCATTTTCATAAATTTTTTCCACTTGGTCCGCGGGCTCTTTCAATAACCAAACCTGATAAGGAAAATGGTATTTCTGATAATTTGGTTTAAATTCAGAAAAAAATAATTTCATAAAATACTTTTTAAAGCCTTTCTGACGGCTTCATGTTCAGACCAGGGATATTCGGTATGGCCGTAGCACATTGACTTTTCGTGACCCTTGCCGCAAATAACTATTATATCCTCTTTTTTTGCCAATTTTTGAATGGCAAAATTAATTGCTTCCTGACGGTCGGGGATTTTGAATAAATTTTTTCCTTCAATTCCGCTTGCTTTAAGACAACCTTTGGCAATTTGATCAATAATTTCGTTAACGTCTTCTGTCCTCGGATCCTCCGCTGTTAAAACCACCAAATCAGCCAATCGGGAAGCAATTTCTCCCATTTTAGGTCTTTTTTCCCTATCCCTCAAACCTGCGCATCCAAAAACCACTATCAGCTTCGCCTTCTCAGTTTTTATAGACTTTATAGACTTTAAAACTTGTTCCAACGCATTTGGGGTATGGGCAAAATCAATAATTACCTTAAAATCTTGCCCTTCGTTTATTTCTTCCATCCTTCCAATTACGCCCTTGAAAGAAGAAACCCCTTCGCGGATGATTTTGGCAGGAATTCCTAATTGAGAAGTGGCGGCAATTGCCGCCAAACAATTATAAAGGTTGTATTCTCCTGGTAAGCTAGTTTTAAATTCAAATTTTTTTGGAGTAAAATCGGCCTCATTTTTTATCCCATAAGTAATAAACTTTGAACTTTGAATTTTGAATTTAGAACTAAGGAATTTATATGATTCATCATCTTTATTGACGATGGCAATTTTGGCCGATTTTAAAAGTCTAGCCTTGGCGGCAACATAATTTTCGTAAGTTTTATGATAATCTAAATGTTCATGGGTAATATTGGTCAAAACCCCAATTTCAAAAGGAATTCCCAAAAGCCGATATTGATCCAAACCATGAGAAGTAACTTCCAAAACAACATATTCAATTTTTTGTTTAATCATCTGGCGAAGAAGTCTTTGCAATAACCAAGGATGGGGAGTAGTAACATGGAAACCGGTATCAATTTCTTGATCACCAATCTTTGCACAAACAGTAGAAATTATTGCCGCCCTTTTCCCCCCTAAATTAAGGATATGGTAAATCAAACTGGCAGTTGTTGTTTTTCCGTCAGTTCCCGTAACCCCAATGACTTTAAGTTTTTTTCCGGGAAAACGGTAAAATGTCGCTGCTAAAACCGCTAAAGGAAGATGCTTTCCTAAATTAATCAATTTTTGAGGTATTAAAGCCCGAATTTTATCCACAATCATAATTATACTTTATTAAATCAAAACTAGCTTGGGGGGATTCCCCAAATTTGAAAAATGCCTTTGGCAATTTTAAACCATAAAGGAGCCGCTGTTTCCGAACCCCAGGGTGAAGTTTTCGGTTCTCTTAAAGTTACCAACATTACAAATTTTGGGTCGTCAGCCGGAGCAAAACCAACAAAAGAAGCAATTGTTTTTTCTTCATCATAATGACCAGCCACCGGAATTTGGGCAGTTCCTGTTTTACCCGCGATTTTATAACCCGGAGGTTTTGCCCACTTTGCTTCCCCTTTTTCTACAGCATTAACCATCATTTGGGTAATCACCTTTGCCGTAATTGACCTTATTACTTGTCTTTCTTCTGATGGGGGCGTTTTAATAATCTTATCCCCTTCTTTAATCTTCTCAACCACTTTTGGGGTAACAATTTTTCCTCCGTTGGCAAGTGCTCCAATTGCCCTAACCAATTGAATTGGGGTTACAGCTATTCCTTGACCAAAACTAGCGGTAGCCAAATCTATTTCCTGCCAATGATTTTTATCTCGCAAAATTGAGGCTGATTCTCCTTCCAAATCAATCCCCGTTTTTCCCCCAAAACCAAATTTTTCCAAATAATTTAAAAATTTTTCTATCCCTATTTTTCTTCCGACAAAAACCATTCCCACGTTGTCAGAATGTTGAATAATTTCTGTCATTGTCGTGTCGGGATAATACTTTTCATTCCAGGTTTTTATCATATAATCGCCAATCTTTATCGGTCCAGAACAGGAATTGCAAACCGTTGATTGATTAACCAAACCCAAATCAATCGCTATTGCCATTACGATTGGCTTAAAAATTGAGCCTGGTTCAAAATTAAAAGAAATTACAGGATTAGGAAAGTTATTTTTATCTTCCTCAAAAAAATTTTCAAGGTCATAGGATGGAAGCGAAGCCATAGCTAAAATCGCTCCGGTCCAAGGATTCATAACCACAACTGATCCGGCAACCGCCTGATATTTTTCTAAACCTTGCCTTAATTCCTTCTCTGCCAAAAACTGGACAGCCCTGTCTAAATAAAGGTATAAATCGCGACCTGGTTCTCCTTTTTTTTCCTCTCCTCCTCCGATAACAATTGGCCGGCCATATAAATCTTTTTCTTGCAACCGAATGCCAGATATCCCTTTAAGCTCGCGGTCATAATAACCTTCAAGACCAAAATAACCTCTTTCGTTCCCCTTGTCATCGCTACCAACAAAACCTAAAAGGTGAGCCGCCATTGACGCTTCGGGATAGAATCTTGTCCATTGCGGTTCAAAACCAATTCCCTCAATTTTTAATGACTCTAATCTTTCCTTAATTTGAGAGTCAACTTTTCTTGCTAATGGATACCAACTTATCCTCTTGTTGGAAACAGCCTTTAAAAAAGATTGTTGGGAAATAGGCAAAAATTGACTAATTTTTTCATAAGATTGTTCGAGATCTTTCATCTCGTTTGGTTTAAGAAACAACAAATAAGTCCTTCGACTTAAAACCAAAGGGAAGTTATCGGAACAAAAAATTGTTCCCCGGGGAGATAAAATTTCCTCTCTTCCCACGTATTGATTTTTAGCTTCTTGGAAAAATTTTGAAAAATTAATTACCTGCCAATAAAAAAGTTTAAAAATCAATAATAGAAAGAAAAGAGTGAAAAAGATTATTAAAATTTTTATTCTTTTCACTGATAGTTCTTGGCAATTATTACCGCTGGAGAGTAAATTGCAATCTTTTCTTTCCCTGAATATGAATAAAGCTGGGCAATTTCTCCTTCAAGATCCCTATTTTTTACCTGAAGTTCCTGAATTTCTTTTTCTATTTCCCCAAGCTCAATCCCCCTCGCTCCCACCCAAATTGAAAAATAAAGCTGGATTATTCCCAAAATAAAAGTTGTGATAATTAAAATAATAATCTTCTTCATATTCTTTCGGCGGCTCTTAATTTGGCACTTCTAGATCTTGAATTTGCCAAAACCTCCTTTTCCGAAGGAACAATTGGTTTTTTAACTAAAATTTTTAACATATTTTTTCTTTCTTCTTCTTTTAAAAAATTTTTAACTATTCTATCTTCAAGAGAATGAAAACTTAAAACTACTAATCTTGCCCCTGGCTTTAATAACTTTTCTGCCTGAGGCAAAGTTTCTTTTAAGTTGTTAAGTTCATCATTAACCGCAATCCGCAAGGCCTGAAAAATCCGGGTGGCCGGATGGGTTCGGTCGAACTTTCCCCTTTTGGGAACCGTCCGAACGATAATTTCGGCCAGCTGATTGCAAGTCCTAATTGGCTTTATTCTACGGGCGCGGCAAATAGCTGCAGCAATTGCCCGAGAATGGTGTTCCTCACCCAATTTAGTAAAAAGTTCATAAAGTTCCCCTTCATTTAAGCCGTTAATTAAGTCGGCGGCGGTTACTTTTAATTCCGGATCCATTCTCATATCTAACTCAGCTTCGGAATTAAAAGAAAAACCTCTTTGGGGAGTTTCCAGCTGATGAGAAGAAACCCCCAAATCAAAAAGAATGCCGTCAACTTTTTCAATGTTCAAAGAATTAACAATTTTTAAAAGATTGGCAAAATTTTCTTTAACTAGAGTCCACCTGAAAGCGCCTAAGACCCCACGCCTTTCAGCGTAGGGAGGGCAGGCAAGATTTAGGCGCTTCCGGGTAAACTCTATTGCCTCAGGATCGCAATCAATCCCAATCACTCTTCCTCCGGCTTCCAAGATAGCTTGTGTGTGTCCGCCTCCGCCAACAGTGGCATCAATATAGATTCCCTCTTTTTTAACTTTTAAAAGTTCTATCGTTTCTTTTAAAAGAACCGGTTTATGATATTCCTCCCCATAGTTCATAGTTCATAGTTCATAGTTCATAATTCATACTCACTTCAACTCTCCCAACTTCTCGGCAATTTGTCCAATATGTTCTTCCAAATATTTTTGATGTTCCGCCCAAAGTCGACTATCCCAAAGTTCAATATATTTGTTTAAACCTAAAAAAACCGCTTCCTCAGACAACTTAGCATATTCCCGCAAATAAGGAGGAATAACAAATCTTCCCTGTTCGTCAAGCTCAACTTCTGAGGCTCCTCCTAACAAAAAACGGTTAGTGTCCCTTGCCGAACCAAAAATAAATGGTTTATTTTCTGTCCCTTCTATTAACGCTTTCCAATTTTCCTGAGAAACGATTATCAGGCTTCCCTCATACCCCATGGTTACAACCAATTTATCCCCTATTTCTTCCCGAAATTTTTTTGGGAAAGAAACTCTGCCTTTAGCGCTAACTTTAGATTTATATTGGCCCAAAAGCATTTTTACCACCTTTCACCACTTTTTACCACTTTTTTCCATTTTGAAACAGTTTAATAGGTTTTGTCAAGAGGCAATTTTCGGTCACCCCTGGGGTGGATTTAGGTTGACACCCCTGGGGTGATTTTAGATTGACACCACAGAAAAATATTTTTATAATATTAAAAAATGCCTGCCAGAAGTCCAATATTAGTTAACAATGAAGTTTATCATGTTTTAAACCGAGCGGTAGGCGATGAGAATATTTTAGTCAGCAAAAAAGACTTGGAAAGAGTTCTTGATCTTTGGGATTATTATCGTTTCCCTCAAAAACTCAGATTTTCAAAATTTCGTGATCTTCCGTCTGAAATTAAAGAAAATTATCTTGCGGAAGTAAAAAATCAATCACCCTTAGTCATTATTTTTTCATTTTCTTTAATGCCTAACCATTATCATCTTCTTTTAAAACAGCTACAAGACGGGGGGATTGAAAAATTTATTTCAAACTTTCAAAACAGCTTCGCTAAATATTTCAATCTCAAAAACAAGCGTCATGGAACTTTATTTCAAAACTCTTTTAAAGCAAAAAGAGTAGAAAATGAGGATCAATTTGTTCACATCTCCCGCTATATTCACCTTAATCCAGTAACCAGTTTTCTCATCGAATTTAAAGATTTGGCCTTTTATCCTTGGACTTCTTTCTCTTGGTACTTAAACGAAAATAAAAATAGATTTGTTGAAACAGATTCCCTTTTAAAAATATTTAAGACTAAAGAGAATTACAAACAATTTGTGGAAGATCAAACTGACTATCAAAGAGAACTTGGCTTGATTAAAAAACTTTTGGATGAGTAATAATCTTAAAACCGACCAAATTCCTAAGGTGCCAACCTAATTCACCCCAGGGGTGACTAAAAGAAAAATTCCTGTTTTGGAAACAGAGGCAGAAAGCCAACCATCGGCAAAAGAACTAGTCAACTCCTGCCATTTTCCGTTATCCCAAAAAAGAATTTTGTTTGACTGATTAGCTGTTTTGAAAGAAACAGTTCCTTTTGCCGCCACCGAAGGAAAAATTCCATAGGGAGACACGCTCGCGTTTCCTTCAATTTTTGCTGGCAATCCAAAAGTAGATATAGTCAAATAATAAGCATTTTTTGACAAATTATCGGAAACAAAGTTAAAAATTCCATCTCCGGCATTTATTCCCTCTTTCCCCTCTAATCCTTTTTGCAATCTAAAAGATGACTCATATTTTTCTATCCCGAAATCGCCCTTTAACTTTAAAGTTAACATTCCCTCGGAAATATTTTCGTCAAATTTATATTTGCATTTTCCTGTAGTACAACTTTCACTTCCAAAAAGAATCTTCCTTACAAGATTGTTTTCTCCTTTTAGGTCCACTGTTCCCGCAACTCCTCTTTCAATCTTATTCCCTTCTTCACCAGCAAAATAAATCAATTCATAATCAACTGATTTTGTTCCCGATTTAATATTTTTTACCTCTAAATCAACCCAGTGACCATCGGCTGAAGGAATCAGTTGAACAAAAGGAGCTTCGGAAATTGTCTGACTGGGCGGTTTTGTTGGAGTTGAAACTTCTTGATTTCCTGTCGGAGGTGGAGAGCTGGTATTTTTAGGAACACATCCCGAAAGGACAACACATCCCCCAATCAACAATAAACAATTAACAATTAACAATTTCTTTTTCTTCACTTTAATAAATTTTGAAAATAACCAACCAGTTTGTCAATAGCCATTCTTACTTGTTTTGTTGTATCCCGATCTCTTACTGTTACCGTTTCATCCTCCAAACTTTGAAAATCAACTGTCACGCACCAAGGAGTACCTATTTCATCTTGAGAATAATATCTTTTACCGATATTTCCTCGCTCGTCCCAGGCAACCAAAAATTCTTTCTTTAAATTTTCATAAATTTTTCTGGCCATATTTATCAAATCAGGTTTATTTGCCAGTAGAGGGAAAACTGCCACTTTATAAGGAGCAATTTTGGGATTTAATTTTAGAACTACTCTATCTTTTTCCTCCCCATAAGCATTAACTAAAATTGCTAAAATCGATCTTTCAACTCCAAAAGATGGCTCTATTACATGGGGGTAAAAATCTTTATTTTCTTCTGTTTTGAATTTTAAGTCTTTTCCCGAAAAATTGGCATGATTTTTCAAATCAAAGTCTGTCCGATAAGCAAGACCATAAAGTTCTTTGAAACCAAAAGGAAAATTAAATTCTAGATCTTCGGTTCTTTTTGAATAATGGGAAAGTTCCTCGGCAGAATGTCGCCGCCAGCGTAAATTGGCCTTACTAACCCCAAGATTAACAATCCAGCTCTCCATTAAATCTCTCCATTCCTCAAAATATTTTTCCCAATCTTCCTCATAAATAAAATATTCAATCTCCATCTGCTCAAACTCCAAACTTCTAAAAATAAAATTGCCCAAAGTAATCTCATTTCTAAAAGCTTTTCCAATTTGAGCAATTCCAAAAGGAATTTTTGGATGAAATGAGTCAATAATATTTTTAAAGTTAACAAAAATAGCTTGGGCGGTTTCCGGTCTTAGGTAAGCCACCGAGGCTGAATTTTCCACTGGCCCGATGAATGTTTTAAACATAGGAACAAATTTTTTCGGTTCGGTAAAACTCCCCCCACAGTCAGGACAATTTTTCGCCCCGTTTAAAAAATCGACACGAAAGCGGTGATGACATTCACGACACTCAACCAAAGTATCAATAAAGTTTTTGGTGTGACCTGAAGCTTCCCAAATTTTTGGGTTTAAAAGAATCCCTCCGTCAAGCCCAAAAATATCTTCTCGCCGGTGAACAAAGGTTTTCCACCACTCCCTTTTGACATTGTTTTTCAATTCCACTCCCAAAGGCCCCCAATCCCAAGTGTTAGCCAATCCTCCATAAATTTCCGACCCAGGATAAATAAAACCCCTTCTTTTACACAAAGAAACAATTTTATCCATCAAATTTTCTTCTGCCATTGATAGTATTCTAATCAAATCTCAAAGATTATTCAACTTGAGAAACTTTCGCCAAAAACTTTTTAGCAAAAAGTTTTCTGTCAATTAAATTCTCCACATAAGCATCTAAATCAATATTGACGGCTTTTCCTTTTGGCCAAAAACCCAAATATTGAAGCAAAGATAATTCAAAATTAGTAATTAGTAAATAGTAATTAGTAATTGAGGAAAGATTTGACAAATAGTTAATTAAAAGTTTGTATACTTCTTTGCTTTCTACTCTTTCGGCAGTCAGTTTATCCACAAGCTCGCAAAGCCGGTAGGCGACTGCCACTTTTTTAAGATTATCCCGCCAATCTTTAAAAGAATTAATAACCTCTGCCTCGGTAACAATATCTAAATTTTTTCCTTTAGTCAAAGATATTTTAACTTGATTAAAAAGTTCCAAATTGCCACCCCTTTTTGAAGAAATTCTTCTTATTCCCCGAGCAATAACGGAAATTTTTCCAAAATGTTTGGTAAAAACCGTCAGAATTCTATCCGCTTCGCCGTAATTTGTTCTTTTTAAAATTATTCCTTCGGTTCTGTAGGAATTCATCAAACTTTGAATTTTAGCTCTTTATCCGTTCTTAATTCAAACTCCTGTTTTTGGCCACCAAAATCAATTAAATATTCATAACTCTCCACTCCCGGCTGCTTCTGAATCAAAAGCTTAAATTCTTCTCCTTTCTGGACTTTAAAAGGAAGTTTATATTTGAAAACAATTTTAGCCGTGCTTTTTGGTCTTAGCGGATATTTGTCTCCAAAAAAGCCTTCAAAAACGGTTTTTCCCAACTCATTGTAAGTTTTTACTTCCGTTTCAAAACCATTTGCTTCAATTAAAGTAGACCCTTCAGGAACATAAAGCCTAACCCAATCGCGATAGTCGGCATTCAAACAAAGCCCTCCTTTTTCTAAATTACAATTTGAGGCCGGAGCGGGATTTCTGTAGGTAATACTTACCGTCTTTGTAATTGATCCGTCTCCCCCAATTTCAAATTTTTGTTCAATTGCTTGTTTAATGAACAAATTAGACTTGGCGCCGCTAAAACTGGTGTCATTTAGGTGAAAATAATCTCCTTTGTAGTCTTTAATTCTTCCCCCTAAATTAAAAGACTCCACTGCCTTTTGGGCATTTTCGTCAAAAAGATAAACTAGTAAGTGTTTTTCTTCAATCAGTTTTAAAGCTGCTTCCACCAACAAAGGCATCTTTGCTTTTGGCGCTTGAAACGCATTAAGCAAAACTGAATGCATCAAGGGTCCGATTACCGCCTTTCTGGAAAGGTTTAAAGTGCTCACTGGCTTGTCGGCCAATTCCTCTAGCCGATAAACTACCTGGGGACAATCGCATCTTTTGTCAATTTCCGCGGAAAAATTCCCCCATTCAGGAACCCCCACTATACCGGTTATTTTCAAAAGCTCTACTAAAACTTTGGTATCCACAGCCAAAATTCCGTTTAATTTTCCTGTCCCGACAATTTTTTGGTAATAGGTCAAAAATTTTTCTGTTGAGAGACGAAAATCAGGAGAAAGATTCATATCTCGCACCCGCCAATGAGGCTTAATTCCCTTTTTTGCCTCTTCCTGATAAGGAAGCCTCACATATTTAACCAAAACTTCCGGAGCCGGCTCGGTTTTGGTCAACAAAGAATCAAGATAATAAATATCTTGGGATAATACCGGGGTAATTTTTCCTTTGCTTATCTTTAATATTCCGTATGCGGTCATAAAGCCGCCTGTTGGCCGAATTTCTGCGTCATTCTGAAAAATCACCAAATAAAATTTCTCGCTATCAACTCCAAGCAAGGTAGGAAGGATTTCCAACAAAGGTTTGGCGTCGGAGAACAACCTTGCTCCTTCTTCGGCTGCCAATTTTGCCGCGATTATCCACTCTTTTGGTTTAGCACCCTTAATCTCTTTTGGATAACGATTAGGGTCAACATAATCAAGTTCACTTTTAACTATCTCCATCTTTTGGGCTACCTGATCAAATTGGGGCTTTATTTTATCAAGAGTGGTCACAATAAAAGTTATTCTGTCCATCGTCGTTTTTCCGGATTCGGTGGAGGATTTTGCCCCAGACAAACCCAATATATCAGCATAAGGAGTAAGCGCTTGAACAACTAATTTTGCTCCTTCCAAACCGGCTACTCCTGCTTTCACTCCGTGTTGGGCGTCAAAAACATAATTTTTCAAAAAAGGAATTGATTTGGCCAAATTTAATTTGCTTAATTTTTCCTCAATTCTTTTTAAATTTTCTTCGGTTTTATTCAATGATTCTTCAATCTTCCCTAAATCCTGCTGTTTGGCTGCTTGCTGTATTTGAGCAAAATTTGTCTGAATTTCCTTTATCTCAGACAGCAAATCTTTTGCCGAAACTCCCAAAACTAACCCAACAATCAAAATCGAAAAAATCAAAAATCCAAAAACTGCCAACAAAATTTTTCCTAGCCGATTAAAATTATTTTTTTGATCTGTTTTTTCCATTATTAGGCAGCTCCTTTTCCGGTAACCATTGCTAAAGGAGATTTTATCAAAATAATATAAAGGTCATAAAGAATCGACTTTCTCCGAGCGTAGCGAGCATCCATTTCAATCCTTTTATCAAAATTAACCTGAGAACGTCCTGAAACTTGCCATTCTCCAGTTAAACCCGGTTTAATTTTTAGCACCTCCTTAACTAAAGAACGAGTATGAGGATATTTTTTTTGTTGTTCTTCAAGTTCATCTGGATAATAAGGCCTAGGACCAACCAAGCTCATTTCCCCTTTCAAAATATTGATAAATTGAGGTAATTCATCAACTGAATGTTTTCTTAAAAACTTTCCTACCTTAGTAACCCTAGGATCATCAAAAAGCTTATAACTTGACTTTTTATATTCATCTAATAATTTTTTAAATTTTGGGTCGGTATGAAGAAGTTGATGAGCGTTAGGAATCATCGTCCTTAATTTATAAAGGCGAAAAAGCTTTCCGCCTTTACCAACTCTTTTTGGAGTATCGGCAAAAACCGGTCCCGGAGACTCAATTTGCATCGCCAAAGCCGCAATTAAACAAACAGGGAAAAAAATAATTAAACCGACAATTGAACCAAAAATATCAATCAATCTTTTTAAGAAGAAATAAAACATAAAAAAATTTTACAACAAATTTGCCTTTTTTTCCTCTTTTAACATATTAACAATCTCTTTGACTTTTTGAGCCTTATCCCGAGAACAAACCAAAACCGCATCACGCATTTGAACAATTATTAAATCGGAAACTCCCACTGTTGCCACCAAAGAATCCTCTGCTCTGATAAAACAATTCTTTGTTTCCGTGCCCAAGAAAAAACCATTTTCTCCATAATATTCCACTACATTGCCATTTTTATCTTTCTTTTTTATCTCGTAAGCTGTTTTCCAATCGCCAATATCGCTCCAAGAAAAAGTTGCTGGAACTAAAAGTAAATTATCTGCTTTTTCGGATATCGCGTAATCTATTTGAACACTCTCCGCTTCACGATAAACTTTTTCCAAAATTTTTGCTTCATTGTTTGATCCAATATGTTTAAAAACTTCCTCAAGAAGGAAAAAGGTCTTAGGAGCATATTTAAAAAAAGCTGACCAAATAGATTCCGCTGACCAAACATAAAGATTGGCGTTCCAAAAATAACGACCTGATTTTAGAAATCTTTTGGCGGTTTTTAAATCCGGTTTTTCTTTAAAAGAAACGACCTTAAAAACTTTATCGGAAATTTGCTCAAATTTTTTCCCCGCCTCGATATAACCCAATCCCGAATGAGCAAATCTTGGCTTAATACCCACAGCAATCAAATAATTACCCGAGGCAGCAGCTTGAACCGCCAAAGAAATTTGGGAAACAAATTTCTCTTTATCCCCAATAATATGATCGGAAGCAAAATTTATAATAATCGCCCTAGGATCAATTTTTTTGATATAGGCCGCTCCTATTCCCATTGCCAAAGCGGTATTCTTTCCTTGTGGTTCAGAAATAACATTCCGAGGAAGAATTACCTTTCCTTGATTAAGAACTTCGTCTACGTAATCATTAAGGGTAACGACAAAAATTTTTTCATTACTGGTCAACCATTGGGCTCTTTCCACCGTTTGAGTAAAAAGCGAGGTTTGTCCAAAAAAATTTCTTAAAAATTGCTTTGGGGTTTTTTGTCGAGAAGCCGGCCAAAGACGATTTCCGCCTCCACCACACAAAATCAAAACATATAAATGATTTTTTATTTCTTCTTCCATTTTAATTCAACTAATTTTTTAAAATTTTCCAAAAAATTTTCTAAAGAAAACCTTTCCGCTTGTCGCCGACATTCAAAGGAAGAAAATTTTTCCTCCCGAAAATCTTTTAATTTTTCTATTAAGGCTTCCGGGCTTTGGGGATAAAAAAATTCCCCGGTTACATTTTCTTTTACGGTTTCTAATACTCCTCCTCCTTTATAAGCAATCACCGGCTTCCCGCACGCCTGAGCTTCAAGAGGAACAAGGCCAAAATCTTCTTCCTGCGGAAAGATTACAGCCTGGCAATTTTGATAATAACTAATTAATTGCTCCTCTGTCAACTGTCCCAGAAATTCAATATTTTTTCTAGCCATCTTTCTTAACCTTCCCAATTCTCTTCCTGTTCCTACTATTTTTAAATTCCATCCAAGTTTATTAAAGGCCTCAATTGCAATATCTATCCGTTTATAAGAAACCAACCTCGAAACAACCAAAAAGTATTTGGAATTTTGGAATTTGAAATTTGCCTGCCTGCCGGACGGACGGGGAATTTGGAATTTATTTATATCAATTGGCGGATAAATTACCTCGCTTTCCTTGTTATAATATTTTTTAATTCTTTCTTGGACTGTTTTGGAAATTGCAAAGTAATAATCTGGTCTTTGGCAAGCAATTTTATCCCATTTTCTTAGATAATTAACTAAACAGCTAGCCGCTAGACGTTGAATGCTATTTTTAAAGTACTCCTTATACCCGCTCCACAAATATCTTGTCGGAGTTAAACAATAACAAATATGCAAAGTCTGTGGCTTAGTGATAATTCCTTTTGCTGCTTCGCTGGTTATTGAAATTACGATATCATATTCATCAAAATTAAAGGATTCAAACGCCAAAGGCATAAGCCAGGGATAAAATTCGTGATTAGATCTGGCGAGGGGAAAATTTTGCAAAAAAGAAGTCCGGACGTCAAAATCTTTAGCCCAAAAAGCGCCCGCACGATCATAAACCGAAGTATAAAGAGGAGCCTGGGGCCATATTTTATGCAAGGCTAACAAAATTCTTTCCGCTCCTCCCCATTTATTAACCCGATCGTAAACTAAGGCAATTTTCATTTTTATTCATTCAAAAGGATTGTTTTTATTAAAATCCGGGTTTAAACATTTTACCGATCCGCCAAACTCTTGAATCCAGCCATTTTTAATTCCAAAACCTTCTACCATCTTTTTGGCGGCTTCAAATTCTTGCAAAGAAATAGGACGATTAATCTCTCCAAATTCTTTTGCCTTATATAAAGGATTATACTGACTCATTAAAGAAAGATGAACCCCCCTAGAAATGGAGCTGATAAATTTTAAACACCCTTTGGTATTTTCAATTGCGTTTGGCAAAATTAAATGCCTAACAATCAAACCTTTTTTAGCCACACCATTCTCTGTCTTTAAATCTCCTACTTGTTTTTGCATCTCTAAAATCGCCTTTTGAGCAATCGTAGAATAACTTGGGGCAAAAGAGTACTTTACCGCCAGTTTTTCAATGTTATATTTATAATCGGGCAGGTAAATATCAACCAATCCTTCAAATTCTTTTAAAATTTCCGTTTTTTCATAGGCGTTGCTATTCCACAAAACAGGAATCTTTAGGCCTTTTTCTTTGGCTTTCTTAATAATTCCTTTTAACCAAAAAGCCCAAATAGTGGGTGTCACCAAATTAATGTTGTGAGCCCCTTTCTTTTGCAAATTAAACATCATTTCTACTACCTCATCAAAAGAATATCCTTGACAATTCGAGCATTCCTGAGATATTTGCCAATTTTGACAGAAAACACATTTTAAATTGCAATGACAGAAAAAAATTGTTCCCGAACCCCGAAAACCCGAGATGGCCGGCTCTTCTCCAAAATGGAGACCAAACCAGGAAATCTTAATCTTATCTTTGGCCCCACAAAATCCTCTCCCCCCACTCGTCCTCTCGGTCCTATCAGTCCTATTGGTCCTATCAGTCCTATCTATCCCGCAGTTTCTTGGACAAAGATTACACTTTTTGATATCCATTTAAAGTTTCTGAAGCTGTTTTTTTCCAACAATAATTTTTGGCCTGCTTTAACCCGGCAATTTTTAGTCTTCTTTGAAGACTTTTGTTAATTAAAAATTCGTTTATCTTCTGAGCAATATCCTTCGGATTATCAGGATCAAAATACAAAGCGGCGTTGTTGTAAATTTCTTTAAAAACAGGAATATCAGAAGCCAAAACAGGCAAACCACAAGCCATTGCCTCCAATCCCGGCAAACCAAAACCTTCCGATTTGGAAGGAAAAACAAAAGCTTCCGCATTCTGATATAAAATTTTTAAATCCTGATCAGGAACAAAACCAAGCAGTTTAATAAATCTTTCTGCCTCAAACTCCTTAATTCTTCTTTCCAGTCTTTCTAAGAAAACATTTCGGGCGCAGACAATAACAAGAGTAATTAGTAGCTTGTAATTAGTAATTAGGAGTTTTACGGCTTTTATTAGATTTGGAATATTTTTATGAGGATAGACATTGCCAACATAAAGCAAATAATTTTTTTTTATTTTGTATTTTTCTAAAATTTCTTCAGATTTGAGATTTGAGATTTGAGATTTGAGATTTTCTCCCACCCCTTCGTATGTTACTTTAATTTTACTTTCGGGAATTTTATACACTTTAATTAATTGAAGTGCCACTGTTTTGGAAGGAACAAAAATTAACTTAGCCCTTTTTACAGCCAGCCAAAAAACCAACCGGTATCCTAAGTACTTTAACCAATAAAAGTAGGGGTTTCTGGTTGTTGTTTCCGCTCCTTTTGACATATGTTTAATCAAATCATGAATAGTCACCACATAACAGCCGAAATACAAAATTGGCACATTAAAATGGGGAAAATGGACTAAATCTAATTTTTCTTTATAAAGCAAAAAGGGGAAAAATAATTGTTCCTTCAAAGAATAATGACAAAAATCAGCGATAACAATTTTTAAATTTTGAGATTTAAGTTTTGAGGTTTGAAATTTCGTTTCTTGTTTGTTGCGAACAAATAACAAATATTGGTTTTTTTTATCCTGGGCCAGTAGATTTTCCACTAAACATTGGGTGTATCTTCCAATTCCGGTATCTTTTGGCCCAAAAAGTCGGGCATCAATCCCGATTTTCATTTTAATTTATGAAACAAAATTCTAAAAAAACCTTTAACTTTTATTCCCCAAATAACAGCCGTTGTCATCCATTTGGGGTATTTATTTTTATAAAATTTTTGATAAAAAATTTCCATTGCTTTTATTGACGATTGGGCTGCTTTTAATCTTGTTTCCTTTGAGGCAAAAGAAATTTTCCGTGATTCAGATCGCAAACCGGAGCTAGCTCCCTTGTGGTGTTTTACCAAAACTTTAGGATAAAACATCACCTTCCAGCCCCCTTGTTTAATTCTGTAAAAATAATCTAAATCTTCACCGTAAAAAAAATAATTTTCGTCCCATTTTCCAACTTTCTTAATAATTTCTTTTCTTATCACCATAAAAGCCCCAGCCCCGGCATCAATTTCGTGAGGTTTTGAAAGATCTTCATAAAATTTATGATATTGGCCAAATATTTTTGATTTGGGAAATAATTTCTCCAAACCAAAAAAATAAGTCAATGAGGCCCAGGGAGTAGGAAAACCTCGATGACAATCTGGATCCATTCCTCCGGAAAAAAGAAGAGTTTTGGGAGACATCGCCCCTATCATTTTATCTGATTTCATAAATTCAATTGTTTCTTTTAAAGCGTTGGGTAAAAGCTCGGTATCGGAATTAAGAAAAAGAATAAAATCTCCCTTGGCGCGTCTTAATCCTAAGTTGTTTCCGGCGGCAAAACCCAAATTTTTTTTGCTGCAAACCAATTCAACCCAAGGGAATTTTTCTTTTACCATCTTGGGGCTGTCGTCAAAAGAAGCATTATCGACAACAATTGTCTGGATAACGGGACTGTTTTTTTCTTTGCGACACCTTGCTACCGATTCCAGGCACTTTCTAAGCAAATCTTTAGTGTTATAACTTAAAATAATCAGAGATAAATCAACTTTTGGCATTTCCTACTTCTCGATAAATTTTATCTAAAATTAGGGCTATGCTTTTGTAACTATATTTTCTTTCAACCAGTTCTCTGGCCATTTTTGTCAATCTAGTATATAATTTTTGATCTTTAAGCAAAATAATTGTCTTTTCAGCCAGTTCTTTATAAGTTTTTCCTATCAAAACTTCTTTATTATCTTCTGCTTCGATTCCTTCAATTCCCACCTTAGTAGTAACTACAGGAACGCCCGCGGCCATTGCCCCTAAAATCTTTAACCTTGTTCCGCCCGGTCCTTCCAAAGGAGCGACAAAAACAGTTGCCTGATCATAAGCCTTAATAACCCCTTCGGTATCTGATGTCGGAAGATCAATAATTTTTATTTTTTCTTCATCAATACTCCCTATTTTTTCCTTTACTCCCTGGCCAACAATTCGACACTCTGCTTGAGGAATTTCTTTTCTGATTAAGGGAAAAACTTTTTTAATTAAATTAAAAGCTGCTTCAGTATTTTGCAACCACGAAAAATTTGCCTGGAAAAAAATAATCGGTTTTTTTGCCGATCTTTTACTTTTATAAATCTTCATCAAATCTTCTCCCGCTCCGTTAGGAACAACATCAACTTTAAGATTTGGCACTAATTTAAGCATTTTTTCTCTATCGGCTTGGGAAACAGCCACTACCCGATTCGCTTTTTTCCAAAACCTGGTTTCCCAAAACTTTATTTTCAAAACATCAAAATAAAAGAATGGTTTTAAAAAGGGATTTTTTAAAGATTGAACGTAGTGTTGATAGACTTGATATTCAATCGTTTGATCAACCAAAAGAATTGGCACAGAGGTAAAAGGAATGTGGGGCATCACGTAGAAAGTCTCCGCATGAATTAAATCATATTTTTCTTTTTTTAATTCTTCTTCCAGTGCCCTTTTTTCTTCAGAAGAAAGATTCCTTATTACCAAAAAGGGGTAAAAACTAAAAGCGGTTTTTATAATATTCTTCAATGTCCACGGTTTAGTAGGCCTTTTAAAAACCTTGACTTTCCGGCAATATTTTTCCAGTTCGGTAATATACCTTTTTTCCTCGTCATTTTTTATTAAGGAAAAAAGAGTAATTTGATGTTTTCCGGAAAGATTTTTAATTAAATTATAAGAACGAACCTGCCCCCCCGACGAAGGAGGATAGGGAAGATATGGAGTAAGCATTAAAATCTTCATAAGGAAAATATTATATATTGGTCTGTTTCTTCCAGGACTTGATAATTTTTTAGCATATATTTTCCAAATTCTGAATTTTTATCAAATTTGGTGGAAACATAATAAGCGGCGCCCATTTTTTTAATTTTTTCAATTGTTTCTGGTTCATTGGGAAAACTTGAAGCGTAACCCCCTGTCCATCCCCAACGATTACAATTATATAAAAGAGTGGCGTCATTACTGTCTCCCGTAAGAACTAAAGAATCTTTTGGGGTATTTTCATCTATCCATCGACCAGCTAAATCAACCCCGCTTTGAATATTATAAAAATCCCGAACATAATACCAAGAAAAAGCGACCATAAAAATAGTGCAAAACGCAAAGTGTAGAGTGCTAAGTTGACGATTGAAAAATTTTGAAGATTCAAAAAGTAAAAAATTAGCCCCTTTGGCTAAAAAAATACAAAAAACGGGAATTAAAGGAATCTGATAATAGTCGTGGGTAACATTGCCAGCGGCAAAAACAGTAATAAAAGTCAAAATAGCCAACAACCAAAAATGGAAAAACCAACCTTCTTTTTTTGGTTTAATAATTAATCCTAAAACCAAAAGAGGCAATCCCCAATAGCCCAAAATTAACTCCCCAATTCTTTTGGCAAAAATCCAGTAAAAAAAAGCTCCCTTAAAGCGGATATTTCCCTGATTTAAAAGCCATAAATTGGCTGGAATTCCCTCGGGGAAACGAGAGATCCACCATCGCCACAAAATTAAAGGCGCAAGAGAGATTATCGCCCAAAAATATATTTTTTTCTTTCTTAAAACGTCAAAACCAAATTTTTGAAAAAACAAATAGAAAATAGGCAAAATTAAAAACAAAGGAAAGGCTTTTTGTGAAAAAGACAATGATGAATAAATTATAAATAATAAATAATGAACAACGGAACCGGTGTTAAGCCATTTTATCGCAAAATAAAACATTCCCAAGGTAAAGAAAATAATCATTGGTTCTGGCAAAATCGTCCTGGAATAAAAAATATTGAAAGGCAAAATAGCGAAAAAGAAAGAAGCCAAAAGACCGACAACTTCGCCAAAATAAAAACTAGCAATTAAATATAAAAAAATAATTGAACCCAAAGAAAAAATTACTGACACCAATCTTGCCAAACTTTCCTTAATTCCAAAAATTTTATAAGTCCCGGCAACTATGCTGTTATAAATTGGCGGCTCAACCAAAAAAAGTCTTTCGTTGTTTGGTCTTCCTGGGTGAAGAGGCGCCATATTATCAATTCTCGGTTTCAAAAAATTCCATCCTTCTTTAACAAAATTCCTAGCCACAGCAGCTGTATCCGCCTGTCTCCAAGAATGATGATCGGCAAGAGGAATATCTATTTTATAAAGACGCAAGATAAACCCCAAAAACAAAATTAGCAATAAAATTAATTTAATTTTCATTTATATATTTTTTTAATATTTGTTTATTTATTCATTTTCAAACGGACTACTTTTAACCCCAATCCAATCATTATCCAAAAAAAGAAAGCAACTTTTGAGGCTTCAAAAACATCAATAAAGGCGGCGTTAACAAAATAGCCGATCGAGGCTCCTATTATCCCGCAAATTATCAGTCTTTCCGTATAATCAAACCGATTCTTGGCCAAAAAAAGGTAAAAATCCTTGGCAATGGTTATAATTAATGCCAAAAAAGCCAAGGTTCCCAATAAACCCGTCTCCCCAAGCATTCTTAAATAATCATTGTCTGTAGCCAAAGTTATTGACGAATAACCTGTACCCAATAAAGGATTCTTCAAAAAAGCTCTTATAGCCCGAGGCCATTCCACCTTTAATCTGATATCAGTAGATCGGCCAACAGCCAATGCGGTTGGTTCAAAATAGGCGGGCGGAGTCGCTTCTTCTTCGGGTAAAAGGGTAGGTGTCGGCGTTGGCGTTAGAGTGGGAATCACTTTTGAAATAATTTTTTTTCCTTGGGTAGGAATGGCTAAAGGAACTTCTGTTGGTGTTGGGGTGGCTGTCGGCAAATAAGCAATTTCTTCGGTCTTAATTTTTGTTTTCCCCGACAAAAAACTTAAATCAATCTTAAAAGTGGCCGCATATCTTTGACCTAAATCTTCAGAAAAAAACATTCCCAACAACGAAAAAAGCAAAAAGGGAAATATCCACCAGTTCTTTTTGGCCAGATAAAGAACTGTTCCACCACCCAAAAGATAGGCAATGAATGAAATTCTTGAAGCGGTTAAAATCAAAAGATAATAAGAAAAAACGCCAAAAATTATAATTGGAATTTTTAAAAATTTTCTTTTGGTTATCAATAAAACGGAAAATGTAAGACACAAAATCATTACCAAAAAGGCGGCCAAATCATAATGACCGGCAAAAGTGGAATTCACTCTTGCCCACCAGGTCAACTTTAAAATCATCCCTTTGGAAAATTCTTTATTCATAGTAGAAACCACTGGCCAACCAAAAAACTTCTGACCAAGACCATAAAAAATAACTCCCAAAGTTGAAAAGAAAATCAACCATCCATAGGTCTTAAGTTGTTTGATATTATCTAAACTGTAATATGCGACAAAAAGCAAAGAAAAATATTCAATTCTTCTTGCCCAATGCAAAAAAGCCAAATGGGGAACAATATTTTTGGCAATAAAAATTCCGTTTAACACCGCAAGAAATCCTATTCCAAAATATAAAAAAGCCAACTTGGCAATATTCTCTTTAAGTAAAGAAAAGTCTTTTTTGACCAAAAGGTGAATAATAAATAATCCTAAAACAAGAGCAACAAAAATATCTTCCAACCTTATATGAACATATGTTCCAGAAACAGGAAATAGGGGAAATTTTGGATAAAGAGGGATAAAAACCAACAAAAATCCTATTCCCCAAAAGAAAATCTCTTTCTTAATTAATTTTGAAAGCCTCTCCATAGGTTTGTTTAAGATAAGAATCGTTTTTTAAATATCCAACCAACAGCGATAATAACGCCTTTAACTTCAACATCAATTTTACTGCTAACAATTCAGGAAAACTCTTGTGTTTCTTAAAAAAGTAAATTACTCCTTTGTAAATATTTAAGATTGGGTCTTTCTTCCCGCTTTTCGAACTTCCCCGTCCCAGATGAATAATTTCCGAATCGGCCAAAAAATAAGCTTTAAATCCTGCTTTGGCTGCCCGATAAAACCATTCCACCTCTTCCATATACATAAAAATATTTTCATCAAAACCGCCAATTTTTTCAAAAACCTCTTTTCTTGCCAAAAAAGCCGCGCCCATCAACCAGTCAACCGGTTGGGAACCTTTAGGTGAATTTCTCACATATTCACTTCCTCCAAAATGTTCCTTAAAAAGCATCATAAAAACCACCGGAAGATTTAAAAAACGACCGCAATTTGCCTGGGGAGAACCATCGGGATTAATCAACTTTGGCCCTACAATCCCAATTTCTGGGTTCTTATCCAAAAAATTGACCAATTTTTCAATTGAACCTTTTTTAATAATCGTATCCGAATTCAAAATCATGATATATTGTCCCTTCGCTTGTTTAATACCTATATTATTTCCTCTAGCATAACCAAGATTTGTCTTATTAAGAACAATTTTAAATTTGCAGTATAAATTTTCATTTTTCAATTTAAAATTTTCAATTTCTTCAACCGAACCATCTGTTGAAGCATTATCAACAATTATTACTTCAGTAACCGGTATCTGGCGACCACTAACCAGGGGTTTACTTTTTAATAATCCCCGACCCCTAATCCCCGACTGCTGGTCATCAATCACCGATTCTAAACACCGCCGAAGAAGTTCTTTGGTATTCCACGAAAGAATTATTATAGAAACTTTTACTTTTTTTTCTGCCATTCCTCCCAAATTTCTTTATAAACTTTATAAATTAACCAACAGGCAAAGCAGGAAAACCAAAAAATTAAAAGTCTATACCAAATTTTCGATTCTTGATAAAAGAGCGTCACCTTAAATTGATAAACCCTGCCATCAACCAATAAAATATTTTTAGGCCGAGATTTTGGGGGCGTAAAAGGATCATTATTCCACTCAAAACCGCTAATAAAAACCGACTCCCTAAAGGGATGTACCAATTCCTCTACATACGTAGATTGTTGAGTTTCTCTTAAAACCTCCCTTATTCTTTCTGGCGGGTGGTTCAATTTATAAGTAATTAAAGGTAATCCTAAAAATGGGCTTTTGGAGAAATATTTAAAATAAAAATCAACTGTCTGCTGCCGGGAAACGTCAGTATAATAAGCGCTCACTCCAGGAATTTGTACTGTATCTCCCGGTTCTATTGACTTCAAAGAGTCAGGCAAAGCGGGAAAATCTTTCGGAGCAGGCAAAATCAAATAAATATTAAGCAGAAAAAAGACAATAATTGCTAAAATTCTAAAAAATCTCATTGGAAAAGCCTTGAACGCCCTAATTTATAATTGGGATTTTTTAGTTGTCTTTCTCCAATTTTTTTTGCTGGAATTCCCCCGACAATTTCAAAAGGATTAATATCCGAGGTAACTACCGCCCCGGCTCCTACTATCGCTCCTTTTCCAATCTTCACTCCCGGTAAAATTATTGCCCTAGGACCAATAAAAACATAGTCTTGAATTTCCACTGGAGCAACTATTGCTCTAAAATCTGGCGCATTAATATTATGTTCGGAATTATAAATTAAAACCTGAGAAGCGATGTCAACATGGTTGCCTATCTTTAAAGGCGCTCTCCCGTCCAAAAAAGCAAATTCTCCAACTATGGTATCGTCTCCAATTTCTATGCCTGCAGGGTTAAAAAAACGACAACCGGTATGAATTTTTGACTTCCCTATTTTCAAACCAGCAAGTTTGTAGACAAATTTTCTTACAAACCAAAAAGGGCACCATCCTACGCTATCAACAATCAAAAGTTCAAAATCCAACCACCAATTATAAAATCTGTTAAAAACTTTTAAAATTGCCTGCTTTAAATTTAATTGGTTTCCGTCTTTGTCGGTAAATTTAATCCCTCTTTTGGTTATTTTAATATTTTCTGAATAAAGCATAAACAAAATTTCTAAATTCTAAATTCTAAATTCTCAAAGGTTTCTAAAATTTTTCTGGCGCATTTTTCCCAGCTAAATTTTTCTGCTTGTTTTTTTCCTTCAATCTTAACTTTTTCAAGTTCGGACGAACTTAATTTTAACACAGAGATCAAAGTTTCGGCAATTTCATTAGGCTTTTCCGGATTAAAATAAAAAGCTGCCTTGCCGCCAACTTCGGGCAAAGAAGAAATATTAGAAATTGCCACTGGCACTCCCAAACTTAATGCTTCCAGAACCGGAATTCCAAATCCTTCATAAAAAGAAGGCAAGACAAAGCATTTTGCTCCCAAAATAAGATATGGTTTTTCTTTTTCTTCTACAAAATCGGTAAATATCACTTTTTTTTCTAAATTTAACTTTCTAACCTTTTTAAAAATTTCTTCATATAACCAGCCTTTCTTTCCAGCAACAACAAGAAGGATGTTAGGATATAAAGATACAAGGATATTAAACGCTTCAATTAAATGAAGTAGATTTTTTTTGGGCTGAAGGGTCCCCAAATAAAGCAAATATTCCCCGTGAATTTTAAATTTATTTTTAATTTTTTGAAGTTGAGATTTTATTTTGAATTTCGAATTTTGAATTTCAAATTTATTAAAACCAGGGTATGCCACTGTAATTTTATCTTTCGGGTAGTTATAAATTTTTATAATTTCCGATTTGGAAAATTCGGAAATAGTGATAATGTGAACCGCTTTTTTAACCGAATATTTTTCCCATCTTGTCAACTGATATAAATCTTTTTTGGCAAATTGTTCAGGATGGTGGTGGTGCCACAAATCCATTATAGAAACAATCGTCGGTACCGGTGAAAACCTTGGAGAGTAATGAGACGGGCTAAAAAATAAATCTATTTTCTCCTTTTGGGTAAATAATTTAATCGGTAAGGCAATCTGAGTCCATAATTTACCCGGACCAAAAACTTTATATTTAAAACCCGATCTTTCCAAAGGTAAATCAGGCAATGGATTTTCCTTAAGATAAATAATATATTCGTTTTTTTTGTCAATTCTTTCAATCTCTTTAATTACATTAAAAGCAAACTGGCCTATACCTACCCGGCTTTTCTGATTTGCTTCATTTCCATCAATTCCAATTAACATCTAATTTATTTATTTTACTAATTTATAAATAACTATCCCTTTACTCGTTTCCCATCGGCTGACAATTTTTTTTGGATTAAATTCTTGAATCTCCATAATATTTGATTTTAGCACTTCGGCATTCCCGGTCTCATCTATTACAAATAAATATTCCGATTTTTTATAATTTTCCGGATACCAATCAAGGGCTCTTTTCTTTCCAAAAGTTTCCACAAAATAACGATAATCAACGCTATTTCTATCCCAACGGTCTTCTTCTTTTTGAATCGTTGCCAAATTAAAAGATTGATCTTCTCCAATATTTTCAAAAATTATTTTTGCCACATTTTTTAAATCATTAATACTGCGCCAATTTGGTAAAAAAACAGTGGTATGGTAACAATGGAAAAGAATAATTGATAAAAACAAAAAAACAACCGGTAAACGCCAAAATTTTTTTAAAAATAGTTGCTTTGCTAAAAAACCAAACAAAAGAATAGGACCGGGAAAAAGAAAAAGATAGTAAAAGAAAAAAACTTTCCGCTATAAAAACGAAAAGCAATTATTCCCCAAACAATCCAAATCCATATTAAAGAAAGCGACAGTTTGAACTTTTTAAAATATTTTACCGAAAAAGCAATTATCAAAATAAAAATAAGACTTCCCCACCATTGAAAGGTGACCAAAAAAGGTTTCTGGGCAACCACAGAAATTGGCCAGGATAATGTTAAAAAATCTTTCAATTTTCCACTAAATTCCAATGGCGCTCCATAACCTAAATTAATTCTTCCGGAAATTAAAATTGTAAATAAAGCAACTAAAGAGGAAATTAAAGATTCCCAAAAATTTGTTCCCGATTTTATTCCTATATGCCCTCCGTCAAAAAAAAACATTTTCGCCTGGCTGGCAAGAAAAAAATTGTGCCTAAGCTCAAAAATCAAAATGGGGCTTATAAAGAAAAAAAATAATCCAAATGCTCCTACCAATCCCCGCCACCCTACTTTCTTTTTTAAAAATGCCTGAAGCCAAATTAAACCAAAAAGGGGTATTAATGTCCAGGCTCCAAAGTGCAAACTTAAACAATAACCATAGAAAAAAAATGCCAAAAGAAAATCCTTTGTTTTTCCTTGATCAAAGTAGCGGTAAACAAACCAAAAAGTAACCAATATAAAAAATGGTAAGGTGTTGGGGTTCCAAGCCCGACGAGTCAGCTCAACCACTAATGGTGAAACCGCAAAAAGACCTGCGGAAAAAATCCCTGCCGGCCGGCCAAAAACTTTATTGGCCACAAAAAAGACCAAAGGCACACTTAAAACCCCGATAAAGGCCGAATAAATATCAATCCCTACCGGATTTAATCTAAATAACCACAAAACGATAGCAATTGTATAGTAATAAAAAGGAGGCAAATACATTCCAGGCAAGGAGGTTTGTGTTCCCAATAACCTGAATTCATGATCCACAATCATTCTTTTAACAAACAAAGCGTCTCTTGCCTGATCATAGGTAAAAAATTCCAAGCGGGTAATATGCCAAAAACGTAAAAAAGAAGCAATAATAATAAAGAAAAAAAGTAAAAATATTTCCCAATTGCGTTTAAAAAAATTAATCATTGGATTCTTGTCATTTTATATATTTTTTGTCCGGTTTTTACTTCCCAAGCTTTCTCAATTTTTACCGGCCTAAAAGTTTCCATTTCCATTCCTCCCAATTTTAAAGGCTCAGGTAAATTGCCTTCGTCTATTAAGTATAAAACATCTGCGGTCTTATAATCTTCAACATCCCAATTTCCCAAAGGCAATCGATAAAAAGCCTCCAGAAAATAACGATATTCCAATCCGTTTTTTTCCCATCGATTAATATCATTAATATTTGCTGCTATGGCAACTTTTTTAAAAGGAGAATAATCTTGGGCTATTACTTCTGCTACTGGTAGAAAAAAATTTTCCGGTCTGGTTTCTGTTTTTAAACCCGCCGGAACAAAAGAAAATAAAGCCAAAATGATCAGAATCAAATTTAGCCAAAGATAAAATCTTTTTTCTAAAATTTTTAAGCAAACCGAAATCGCTCCCGTCAAAAGTAAAAGTAAAAAAGGAAAAAGTGGATAAAAATAATAAAAATAGGAATAGTTTAATGAGGGCAAAAAGGAAATAAAAAAACCGCTAAAAACAAAGATAAAAACGTATCCAAATTTTTCTTTATTATTTTTTTCTTTTAATCCCCAAAAGAAGAAAAATGACGTTAGGAATAAAAGAAAAACTCCAGCCCAATGCTTTAGAAACTCAACAGAAGAAAGACCTGCAAAATTAATCTTTTCTAAAGTCATTATTGGAAGTGAACGTAAAGAAAGAAGTTCCTTTTGAAAATTACCGGAAAACAAAATTATTGGGATCATAGGAATAAAAACAAAAAATCTTTTAAACTTTTCTAAAAAATAGCCCTGATTTTTAAAAAAGACAAGCAAAGCGTTACCGATTCTAAAATTATGGCGGAAATCAAAAATTATTAGGGGAGAAAAAAAGAAAACAACTATTGCCAAAGAAACGGCAACATTGGTAAGGTTTTTCTTTTTGATTTCAACACCAATCAGGTAAAGAAAAATCGGGAGAAAAACAATTGTGGTAATATGCAGACTTAAAGAAATACCAAAAAACAAAGAACACAACCACAAATCCTTTCTATCGTGTGTTTTTAGATATTTTCTTAAAAAAAAAGCGAAAAGCAAAACAGTTAAAGGCAACCAATGGGGGTTTCGACAATGACGAGCCGTCTGAATTAAATAAGGATTGAAAACATAAAAAAGGCTACCATAAAAAGCTGGTTTTCTACCAAACATTTTCTCAGCCAGCAAATAAAAAACAAATATTCCACCCAAACCAATAAGCGCACTTAAAAAATCTGGCCCCCAAAGATGAAAATTGCTCAAAAGTAAAAAAGGTGCAAGAAAATAATAGTAAAGCGGAGGCAAATAAGCGCCATCGGCCAGGGCTAAACTAGGACCAATCAAAGTTAATTTATGATCAACTAATATTCTTTTAACAATTAAATAATCTCTTGCCTGGTCATAGGAAAAGAATTGAAAATCTTTCAACCTGTAAAGTCGCAAAAATGAAGCTATTAAAAGAACCAAAAAAAGAAAAAACAACTCAAATTTACTTTCTCGCTTCTTCATAAACTTTTAAAGTTTCTTTGGCGCATTTTTCCCAAGAAAAATTTTTTACCTGAATAAACCCAAGTTTTTTTAGTTCTTCCCTTCTTTTTAAAGCTTCTTTTACTCCAACGGAAATAGACTGCACCGAATAAGGATCAACTAAAATCGCCGCTTTACCGGCAATCTCTGGCATAGAAGAAACATTGGAAGTCACCACCGGACAACCACAAGCCATTGCTTCCAAAATTGGCAAACCAAATCCTTCATACAAAGAAGCGTAAATCAAACCCAAAGAACCGCTATAAAGTGCCGGCAAATCCTGATGATCAACATAGGGCTGACCAATAACAAAAAGATTAAAACCCTGGCAAGATTCTTTAATTCTTGCTAAATTTTTCCTTTGCGGCCCAGAAAAAGCCAAAAAATAATCGCCCGAAATTCCGTACTTTCTCTTTACTTCGTCAATTTTATTTTTGTTTTGAGGCTTAAACTCCTCCCCTACTGCCTCATAAATTACCTTTATTTTCTCCTCGGGAATATCTAAAAGTTCCGTTGCATCTTTTTTTGTAGATTGAGAAACCGCAATAATTAATTTTGTCTCCCTCTTTACCCATTCTAATTTTCTTTTATGAACCTGAACTATTTTTTTAGGAAAAGTCTCTGGATACCGTAAAACCGCCAAATCATGAATGGTTGTTACTTTTATTGCCTTTTTTACCGGTGGTTCAGTCCAATCAGAAGAATGAAAAACATCAACATCACCCACAAAATTTTCAACAGGAAAAATATGTAACCTATTCCACAGAATCTCCAACAAAGTTGGCGGAATTTTAAAACTTCTTATTTGGAATTTGGAATTTGGAATTTGGAATTTATTTGCAATTTTTCTTCTGAGCGAAGCGAAGAAGAGGCTATATTCATTTTCTTTATCTACTTTCAACAAATTCTCCACCAAATTCTTTGTATAAACACTCACTCCCGTTCCATAAACTATTTGACTAATGTCAATTCCAATTTTCATTTTTATAAATCCATAAAGGAACTTGGTTAAAACTAATTTCCTTGATTTTAACAAAACCGTCTTTTTCAAACCATGTTGGAACCAATTTTTTAGGATCGTATAGGTCAGCCAAATAAGGAGTGTAAAATATTTTCTTTTTGTCGGCGATTTTTTTCAGCAAAGATGGAATATCAGAAAGCTCAACGAGTTTAGCCCCCGGTGCCACATTAATAACTTTGTCTTCCACCCCGTAATAAACAAGCGGCCAATTAAAGGCTTGAGCAGAAATAATAATTGGGATATCATTCGTTCTAACTAAATTAGCTACCCCTCGCCAATCTTCCCGCCAAAAATAAGAGTTTCTGTAATAAACCAAAAGCGAAGTTAAATTAACCAAAATAACGAAAGATGATAAAAAAACCGCCACTTTATTAGATTGAAGTGAAGAAATTCCTATCACCAAAAGCAAATAGAATGCCGGCAAAACCAATAATAACCTAAAAGGCTGATAATTGGGAATAAATAAAGATACAATCCAAGCCCAAAAAATTGGAACAATTAGCCAATTGACAATTACTAATTGATAATTGTTAACTGATAATTTCCCCTTTTTAAATATTCCTTTTAAAATAATTGCTCCATATATCAAAATTAAAATTCCCATCGTGAATGCATAGTAATTTTTATTAAAGATAGTTATTCGACCAATTATAAACTTGACAAAAGTTAAAGGAACGGCCTTTAAAAAACTGACATTTACTAAATTTCCCCATCCAGGTAAATCTGATGTTGCAGCCAAACCTGTTTTAAATTGGGTAATCAAAAAAGGAACCCAAGGAAGGTAAAAAAGAAATATAGGGATATAGAGATATAGGAATTTAGAAATATAGAGATTTAGGTTTTTGCGAAAAATTATCACCCCGCCAATGATTTGTACCAACAACACCAAAAACCCATAATAATCAGAGTAAATCAAGCAAAGAGTAGAAATAAAATAAAAGATTTTAGATTTTAGATGTAGTTTTAAGTTTTGAGTTTTGAGATTTAAGATTTTTACGAAGAAATACATCGACAATGCGGCAAAAAAAGTAGTCATTGAATACATCCGAGCTTCTTGGGAATAGTAAATATGGAAGGGGGCGGTAGCCAAAAACAACGCCGCTATTTCTGGAATTGAAAATTGAAAATTGAAAATTGAAAATTTTTTCGGAACTATTTGCTTAGTGATTAAATAAAGAACCCAAATCGTTGCCGTTCCGAAAATTACCGACGGTATTCTTAAACTTACCTCGCTTGCTCCAAAAATTCTTACCCATCCCCAAAGCAAAAGATGATATAAAGGTGGATGAAAATCACCCCGAAGCTCTTCAAAAATTCCCAAAAATGGCCCTTTTGCCGTCACTGCCTGCACCGCCTCATCAAGCCAAAGACTCTGATTAAGATTAATAAGCCTCAAAATTAAAGCAATAAATAAAACCAGAAAAATCATTAGCTAAAATATAGTTTTAAAATAAGATTAAATCGCAATCTTGCTAATAGATTCAAAAAAATAATGATTTTTATAAAAA